>BNJS01001428.1_pt1 | contig 136059 bp, 158 predicted proteins | sample 8540461 | NCBI WGS metagenome assembly BNJS01 (sample SAMD00202454, study PRJDB9452) | human saliva metagenome | isolation source: human saliva | place: Japan
TTGCCGTTTCATCAGAATGATTTCCACTTTCATGAGACTTGTCATATTTTTTTCATCGTCAATCTCCTTTAGTCTTGAGTCGTTTCGAAGATGCTGTCTAAGAGAGTTCGATTGCGAACTTCAATTTCTTCGATCGTGCAGCCCTGTTCTTGCAAGGCTTCCCATACCTGGCTGGCTTCTTTGGTTGTGAAAGAGAGGGCATTCTGCTTGATTTCAATCTCTTGAACCTGGTCCAAAGTGCTGATAAATTCCTGATAAGTTAGAGGTACCGTAAAGTGTTTTTCTTGTTCTTCACCACGCATGGCATAAGGCGTCGTATCGCGAATCAATTCACCCTTGTGGAGGACCAAAATGCGGTCAGCCGTATGTTCTACCTCTTCAATATAGTGAGAAGAGTAGACAATGGTAACACCATTTTTCTTTAACCGATTGACAATTTCCCAAAAATGCTGACGTGTCGAGGTATCCATGGCAGCAGTTGGTTCGTCTAAAAATAGAATTTTCGGGCGACCTATTAAAGCCAACACAAAAGAAAACAAACGTTTTTGCCCACCAGATAACTTGCCCGCTAGCTGTTTTTTCTGCTTGTCTGAGAATCTTAGCAAGTCATCAATTTCTTTATCTGAAAGACTGTCGGGATAAAGTGACTTGAAAAATGATAGAAGTTCTTTCACTTTCAAGCTTTGGACAACTGCATTTTCTTGAGGCAAGACAGAAATAAGCTGCTTTAATCGAGGATCTGTTGGCGCAAAGCCTTGAATGGCGACCCGACCTGAGCTCATGAACTTGTCGCCCAAGAGGCAATCAATCAAGGTTGTCTTTCCAGCTCCGTTAGGTCCAATCAAGGCGACACATTCACCATGATGGATTTCAAAAGAGATGTTCCGCAAGATCTCCTTGTCTTTTATTTTCTTACTCAATTTCTCAACTTTAATCGCAGTCATGAGATTCTCCTTTCAACCACTTCATTCCCATAGGGAAAACAATGAAAATCATAAATCCAAAACCCCAAGCACCACGAATGAATTGGCGAAGCAAGGTTTGGTCAAACCAACCAGTAAACATTTCCACTAACCATACCAAGAGTGACAGGCCGATAAAGAAATAAATGATTGCCTTTTTCATTCCTCAAACTCCTTTTTCACATCTCTGACCAATTTCAAACCTTCTCTGACAAGCCAAGACATCATTCCAAAGCCAGCAAAGAGCTCCCAAGGAAAATGGTAGAAACCCTCGTCCAATCCTGAAAACATGAGATAGGTCATAACTCCTGCTGCTAGCAAACTCACTGCGACAATCATTTTATTTTTCATTTCTTCTTCCTCCATTTCATACTTCAATTATAGTCCTTTGAAGTTAGCGGAGCTAGATGCTTCTGTCACTAGGAAATATGACAAATGTCATATAAAGAGGCGGTGGGGTAGATGTCCCTATACCAAGTATCAATTTCCTAATTCTAGTCACGCGAATATGATTAGAAACCCTTTAAAGTCTAAGAATGACTTGTTCTATCCGTAACCCGCACAAAGGATTCTTACAAATAAAAAGAGGGCAGGATTTACAATCCCAGCCTCTTTCGTTTATTCTTCTCTAAATCCTTGTAACTTTAAACCAGCAATCAGAGTATTCGGTTTCTTAAAGTCTTCTACACTATCCTCAAGCGATTTAAAGAAATAAGTCTTTTTAACTCTATCCATATCTGCTTTCTCAAGGTCAAGATCGATAACTATTCTCATCTTTTTATTATCGGTGATAAAATATTCAACCTTAACACCTGGCTCGTCCTTGATTTCAAGATACTCTGGAGAGCTTTCCGCAGCTTCATGAAAAGACTTCTTGAAATTCTTCCAGAGTAATTTCTGCAGGAATTTCCTCTCCAAATTCTCCCAACATATCCATCTTGTATCGTTTTACAACATCTGTGTAAACTAAAGTCAGAGTAACATCGGAGTTATCAATTCTTCCTTTGAGAACTTTGGTCGTTTCCTTGATTTCTTCTTTCACCTGACTAGATGAATCAACCGAACTTGCTGTACTACTTGACTCTGTTGTTGCGGTATTGGTTTGACCACAGCCAGCAAGAGCAAGTAACGCTGCAAAAAAATCAATCCTAAAACTTTTTTTCATAAATCTCCTATTCCACACTGAAAAGATATGGGTAAACAGGTTGTTGACCTTGGTGGATTTCGACTTCAACATCTTCGCATTCTTCTGCGATTTCTTGGGCGATTTGGTTGGCCAATTCTTCACTTCCATCTTCACCGACATAGAAAGTCACGATTTCACTATCTTCGTCTAGCATGTGTTTCAAAGTTTCAGTCAAGGTTTGGTGCATATCAGGGTTTGACACGAGGATTTTCCCATCGACCATACCAAGATTGTCATTTTCGTGAATTTCCAATCCATCGATAGTTGTATCACGAACGGCTGTTGTTACACTACCGCTGACTACATCAGCAAGAGCTGCAGTCATACGTTCTTTGTTTTCTTCGATAGACTTGCTTGGATCAAAGGCAAGAAGACTAGTCAATCCTTGAGGAAGGGTACGAGCTTCTACCACTACTGCTGGTTGATCCAATACCTCTGCAGCAGATTGGGCCGCCATGAAGATATTTTTGTTGTTTGGCAAGAAGATGATGTTGCGAGCATTGACTTGCTCAACAGCCTTGATAAAGTCTTCTGTCGAAGGGTTCATGGTTTGTCCACCTTCGATGACATAGTCCACACCTTGGGCACGGAAGATATCTGCCAAGCCTTGACCTGCTACTACTGCGATAAGGGCGTATTCCTTTTCTTCAGCTGGCTTGCTGACCTGAGCTTCTTTTTCTACTTGAGCTTCGTGTTGGTTGCGCATATTATCTACTTTAACCTTGACCAAGCTACCATATTTAAGGCCTTCTTGCATAACAAGACCTGGATCTTCTGTATGGACGTGGACTTTGACGATTTCATCATCGTTGACGACAAGAAGAGAATCCCCTAGGTCATTCAAGTAATTGCGGAATTCATCATAGTCAAAATCTTTGGCATAAGTTGGACCTTGTTTAAGGGCAACCATAATCTCAGTACAGTAACCAAAAGTGATATCTTCTGTTGCGACATGTCCAGCTACTGACTTGTGGTGTTCAGCATTGATCATTTCACCCATATTAGCTGGAGTTGCTACAAAGTCCTCAGACGCACTGTATTCACCAGTAAGAGCTGATAGGAAACCTTCGTAGATGAAGACCAAACCTTGACCACCTGAGTCCACAACACCAACTTCTTTCAAAACTGGAAGCATGTCTGGCGTTTTGGCAAGAGCTGCTTTCGCGCCTTCCAAGGCTGCACGCATGACCTCAACAGCATCATCTGTCTGTTCCGCTTTTTTCTTGGCACCAATAGCAGCACCTCGAGAAACTGTCAAAATAGTTCCTTCGACTGGTTTCATAACAGCCTTGTAGGCTACCTCGACACCAGATTGGAAAGCAAGAGCCAAGTCTTGACCTGTTAACTCGTCTTTATCTTTGATAGCTTGAGAGAAGCCACGGAAAAGTTGAGAGGTGATAACTCCTGAGTTTCCACGCGCACCCATCAAGAGCCCCTTTGCAAGAATGCTCGCCACTTCTCCAACTGTGGAAGCCGGCTTGTCTGCTACTTCTTTAGCACCATTTTCGATGGTCATTCCCATGTTTGTCCCAGTATCTCCATCTGGAACTGGAAAGACGTTTAATGAATTGACATATTCAGCTTGCTTATTCAAACGAGTTGATGCAGCCTGCACCATTTCTTGAAATAAGCTGGTAGTAATTTTTGACACGATTATTCTCCTACAACTTTGATATTTTGAATGTAGACATTCACAGTCTGAGCAGTAATTCCTAGTTGGTTTTCCAAACTAAAACGAACGCTCTCTTGGATGTTTTTTGAGACTTCACTAATCTTTGTTCCGTAGCTCAAGACGGTATAAACATCAACTGCAATGCTACCATCTTCGGCCGCCTTCACAACAACACCTTTTGCATAATTTTCCTTACCAAGAAGGGCTTGGAAATTATCTTTGAGGGCATTTTTACTAGCCATACCGACCACACCAAAAATCTCAGTTGCTGCACCACCTACAACGGTTGCAATCACTTCATCTGTCAGTTCGATTTGACCATCTTTTGTATTAATTTTTACAGTCATTTTTTTTACCTCAACTAGTTGATACTCTATTTTATCATATTTCAGCCCAAGTGTAAAAGCAGAATGCTGTATCGGCGGATATTTACTCTATTTTTCAAATGGTTTTATCCTTAGAGCAAAAGAAAAAGACCAGTTAGGTCTTTTCATTTTTATTAAACGCGTTCAACTTTACCCGATTTCAAAGCACGAGCTGAAGCCCAAACTTTTTTAGGTTTACCATCGATAAGAACAGTAACTTTTTGAAGGTTTGGTTTTACGGCACGTTTTGTTTGGTTCATCGCGTGTGAACGGTTGTTTCCTGATACAGTCTTACGACCTGTAAAGTAACATACTTTAGCCATTGTGTTTTCCTCCTATTAGATCTAATATAGCGGATGTGCTAGCACCACATACCGTACTATGTTATCACACTTTCTTGAATTTATCAAGGGCCTAAACTATTTTTTTATTTAACGTAAACAACTCCAAGTTTACCAAAGGCCACTTCTCCACGAATAATCAAAGTTTTACTAGTCGGTGCTATAGGAGCGTCCGCCTTGGCCGCACCAAAGGAGGTTTCAACTTTCAAGTCTACACGCCAGTGTTGTGGAACATAGACGGTTGCATTACCAAAAGCAACTTCGATATTCAAAGTAGCAAAATCACCTAACATCTCTGCGTTATCATAGTAGATTTTTGCATCTCCAAAAGCGACTTCCACTTGGTCATCTACAAGATCTTGATCTTGTTTATAGAAGGTTCCGCTACCAAAAGCGACTTCCTTATCCGTGATGACTGTTCGCTCACCCTTGTACCACCATTTTTTTCCGTACCAAAACTTACTTGAGTGAGTGAGATAGCCGACACCTAGCACTGCTAAGATACTAGCCCAAAACAAAGACTGATTGGGAATAGGTAGAATAGCATAAAAATGATTCGCAATCATTAAGGCTACTAGAGCGGTAAAAACTGCTGATGTTAGATGACGACGAAGCAAAGCTTCAACTGATTGGTAAGCAAAAAAGGCGATACCAATTAAAGGCCATATTTTGCCATCCAAAGAAGGGATTCCAAAATTCCCTTGCAGCAAGATCCAGGCTGCCAATACTAACAATACAATTCCAAATGCTTTCTTTTTCATGTCTGTTACCTCATGTTTCTTAGATTTTCTTTTAGGAGGGACTGGTAATGCCGTGACACATGAACCTCCTTATGAGTCTGATAAAAGGAAATAGTGCCCGTTCCTGAAAAGGACTTGTCCACTGAGTAAATCTGACGGATGTTTGCAATAGTTGACTTGGAAACTCGACTAAAATAGCGAGGCAAGATGGACTCCAACTCATAAAGTTTGAGACGTACTTCATAGGCTTCTTTTTGGGTATGGGCGTAGATCTTGCTACCATCCGTTTCAAAGAAGAGAATCTCTGACAGGTCTAGGTAATATTCGCCTGTCCCCTTGTAAAAAGTCAACCTCGGAGCCTTTGACTCTTGCAAGATCCGTTGCAAATCTGCAATTTCATCTGTCAAAGCAGGGGTCTTGATGACAATTTCAGTTTCTTCTAAATTGTCGTCAATCTCAATTCGTAACTTCATCACATCTCCTTTCTGACTCTACTATATCAAAGCTAAAATGGGAAAACAAGGGCAAAAAAGCAAGTGGTCAATTTGAAGCAGTAAGTGGTTGCAAGACTAGCTTGACTTACATGTCAAAATAAGAAGAAAAGGAATCCCCACACCAGACCACAAGCATAGCCAACCAAGACATCCTTGGGATAATGAACACCACCTAGTACTCGGATCAAGGCTAAGACTCCTGTGCAAATAAGCAAGATCGTTCCGATCAAAGTCCAAGCATGGAAACAGGCCATGGAGATGATAGTTGCCGAAAAGACATGGCGACTGGGCATAGACTGTCCCGAACTATCCTTGTCAAGTAAGGGGTCAATGTCCCAAGTTTCATAAGGGCGTGGGTGATTGATTTTCTTACGAAACAGGGACAAAGTCACAAAACCTGATGCAGGAATAAGCACATAAACCTCAACTTGCTGACCAAGTCCTAGTTGCAGGTAAGTAGTGACTAGCAAGATCAGATAGACCAGGGGCATAGCTACTGTCATCAAACGATTGAAATTAAGCAATAGAAATAAAAGGGTGGGATGGCTAGTTAGTTTGGAGCTAAGGTTGCTATACCATTCTTGATAATTTTTTTCATGTATACTTCTCATTATCATTTTATTTTTTTACCTCTAGGTGAGGCGCTTGTCTTCTAGTATAGTGCAGAAAAAGAAGGCCGTCAAGCCTTCTGAGGTTTATTCTTCTGCATCATCTTCTGTAAATTGACTATTGTAGAGATCCGCTTTACCACTTACAGAGAATTTGTTAAGAAAAAGTTCCCTTGAGAACTATCTTGGTCAGAATTGACATTAGCAGATATTTTCTCTATAATAGGCACTAACTACTGTGGATTGATATCCATTCACTCGATGAAGGGAGAAAACGTTCAAATGAAACCAGAAGAACAAAAAGTTTTAGGGATTTTGGCAACCATTTTTGGGGCCATCGCACTTTTAGGGTCCTGGATCCCGTTTATTAACTATCTATCGTTTTTCATCGCCATCGTCGCATTTATCTTGGGGATTATCGGCCTTATCGTCAACCTCAAAAAACGAAAAACAATGGCCATTATCGGAACATCTCTTGCAGTTGCTTCTGTTGTACTTTTCTTTACGACTCAGGTACTGTACGCTAATGTCTACAAAGAGTTTGTCAGGGAGTTTAACCGTTCCTACAGAGAGGCGAGTGCCTCAATGGAACGCGAAGAAGAAAGCGACTTGACAGATGATAGCAGTGATTTCATCCCTGAAGAGGAGGAAGAGGATTCCTTCACTTGGACCCAAAAAGAGTTTGACGACTTAATCGAAGGTGATCTTGACAACAAAGGAAAAGGTGGTACCAACTACAAGGATATTATCAAAAAACACGGACTGCCAGACTCCGAGTTTGACTCCACTATTGGAGGTTACAATACGAGAAAAGTCACCTATATCTCCATTGGTGACAAAATCAAGACGGTTACCCTAACTTTTGCAAAAGATGACAATGGGCGACTCTTGCTCGTCCAAAAACATGCAGTCGGTCTAGGTCTAGGAAAAAGCAAGCAACAAAATGATTCTGAAAGCAGAGTCTAAGTTCCAATATAAAAAGCGAACAGCTAGTAGGTCTGTTCGCTTTTTATATTAGAATCCATCTACATTGGTATAGATCTTTTGTACATCTTCGTCGTCTTCAAGGACGCTGTAAAGTTTTTCAAAGGTTTCAAGGTCATCGCCTGACAATTCCACTTCTGACTGAGGAATCATTTCCAATTCGGTCACTTGGAATTCTTCAATGCCTGACTCACGAAGGGCAACGATAGCCTTGTGAAGGTCAGTTGGAGCTGTGTAAACAGTGATTGTTCCTTCTTCAGCTTCGACATCATCCACATCCACATCAGCTTCAAGCAAGAGTTCAAAGATAGCATCCGCATCTTCACCAGCAAATACGATCACACCCTTGTTGTCAAAGAGGTAAGAAACTGAACCAGAAGCACCCATGTTTCCACCATTCTTACCAAAGGCTGCACGGACATTGGCCGCGGTACGGTTGACGTTTGACGTCAAGGTATCAACGATCAGCATAGAACCATTTGGTCCAAATCCTTCGTAACGTCCTTCTGTAAAGGTTTCGTCTGTGTTTCCTTTTGCTTTATCAATCGCTTTATCGATAACGTGTTTTGGCACTTGGGCTTGTTTAGCACGGTCGATAACGAATTTCAAAGCAGTGTTTGATTCTGGATCCGGATCACCTTTTTTAGCTGCTACATAGATTTCTACACCAAATTTTGCATATACTTTAGAGTTAGCTCCATCTTTAGCCGTTTTCTTGGCTACGATATTGGCCCATTTACGTCCCATTAGGAATCTCCTTTTTTCACATTTTAATCTTTCTTATTATAACACAAGTCCATCTGATTTTCACTAGAGGAAATGTATTTTCTTTCGTAAATCCAGCTAGGATTGTTCCTTAGCTGCCAAGATTTCCTTACCTTCTTTTATCAAGGGGTGACGGAAAAGAGAGAAGTAAAGTTGGATAGTCATGGCAACCCAGATAAGAGGTTCACAGAGGATGACTCCCCTATAGCCTGCCCAAGGGATAATCAAGACCACAAAAACGATTTTGCCGATTAGTTCGATAAAACTAGATACCAGAGGCAGGATTTTTTGGCCCAAGCCCTGCAAGCAATTGCGATAAATCAACAAGAGACTCAAAATCGGATAAAAGACTGAACTGATTTGCAGGTAGAGGCTACCATTTTCAACCAAGTAACCATCCCTTGAACTGGCCAAGAAGGAAATCAAGGTAGGACTAGCAAAACAAGAGAAAGATACAGATAAAGCCTGCCCAGGACATGCTCAGGAGACTACTGATTCGAAGTCCTTGAACAATGCGGTCTGGTCGCTTAGCACCGAGATTCTGAGAGGCAAAGGTTGTCATGGCAGAAGAAATAGCCGTCATGGGAAGCAAAGCAAAGGCCATAATGCGTCGCGCCGCTGTTTGCGCACTTATAATCACGGCTCCAAAAGTATTGACAGAAGACTGTAAAATCACACTACCGATAGACACAATCGAACTCATCAAGCCCATAGCTAAACCTTGCTCCAAGAGATCCGCGTACAAGCTCTTGTTCCATTTGAAATGTTTAAACTGTGGCAAGAGTTCTGGAACGCTTTTGCGGATATAATAAAAGCAAAGAACCGCTGATAACCCTTGTGAAATGATGGTAGCAAGTCCCGCAGATTGAACACCCAGATGCAGTTGCGTAATAAAATAGAGATCTAGAACAACATTGACCAAAGCAGAAAAAATCAGGAAGCCAAGCGCAGCCAGACTGTCTCCAATGGACCGTAACAAACCCGCAAAGAGATTATAAGCGAAACTGACACCGACACAGGTCACAATCATAGAAATATATTGATAGGATTGGGGAAGGATTTCTGCAGGGGTATCTAAATATTGCAAGAGTGGATATAGACCGACAAAACCCATCAGCATAACTAAAATACTTAGAAGTCCTCCTAAAATCCAGGTTGCAGCAACCGCTTCTTTGATTTTGGTGAAATTACGAGCCCCATAATAGCGAGCAATGACAATCCCCATCCCATTGCCAACACCAAGCGTAAAGCCTATAATCAAGTCAAAAATGGCTGTAGTTGCTCCTACTGCTGCCAAGGATTCTTGGCCAAGAAATCGCCCAACAATCAAGACGTCAGCTGTATTATAAAGCTGTTGAAAGATATTAGACAGCAAGATGGGAAAGGCAAAGCTTAAAAGCGAAGGAAGGATTGGGCCATTGACCAAATCCACTTTTCTTTTCTTATTCATAAAGCTATTATATCAGCTTTCTAAAGGAGCGACAAGGATTGCTTAGATTTCTTGAAATCAATTGCCTACCGAGAGACAATTTGCTATAATCAAGGAAAGGAGGTCATTTATGAGTTTGACCAGTCAATTAATAACCGATGCATTTCTGGATCTTGATAAGGTTGAAAAGCTCAACAATGAAGCTTTCCCCGAGGAAGAACGCGTGCCTTTATCCGAATTTTTACGCTACCAGGACCGAGATGACGCCCACTTCTTTGCCTTTTATAACCAAGAAGAGTTTGTTGGTTTTGCTTTTGCCATCTCCAATCAAAAAGCCTTTTATATCAGCTTTTTTGCCATCATGCCCCACCTGAGAAGCCATGGGTACGGAAAGGAAATCATCGAAAAGCTGACTGATTTTTACCAGCGAACCATGTTGCTTGAAGTCGAGCGATTAGATGAAGAATGCGATAACCTGGAACAAAGGAAGGCTAGAATGGACTTCTATCGGCAAAATAGCTTTAAAACAGCCAACGCTTTCCTTGAGTACGATGGTTTGAGTTTTGAAATCCTCTATCGTGGCGATTACTTTGACGAAGAAGCCTATCGTGACATCTTCCAGAAGTTGCAAGATGAACATTACTTTGACTTTCATATCGAATACAGACGCTTTTAGTGATCATTAGTTCGTTTGAGTTAGATAAAAAAGTAGCAGATTTTCTGCTACTTTTATTTTTATTCTTCAATTTCAATTCCAAGATCATCGCCAAGGTCAAGTGTTACTTCTTGGTTAGAAGTCGTCTCCGCTACTGGACTATGATCAGAAGCTTCTTCATCTTCAATCAACCCATATTGAACACGGACTTGATGGTCAATAGCGTCAAAGATTTCCGGATGATCTGCCAAGTATTTCTTAGCATTTTCAGATCCTTGCCCAATTTTTTCACCCTTGTAAGAATACCAAGCTCCTGCTTTTTGGATGATATCAAGGTCACTTGCAATCTTCAAGAGCTCACCAGTCTTAGAAATCCCTTCTCCATACATGATTTCAACAAAGGCTTCCTTAAATGGTGGAGCTACCTTATTTTTCACGACCTTGATCTTGGTTTCCTTACCGACATTGGTATCTTTTTGGTCACCAGTTCCCTTGATTTGTGTGCTTCCACGAACATCCAAACGGACTGAAGCATAGAATTTAAGGGCACGTCCACCAGGTGTTGTTTCTGGATTTCCAAACATGACTCCAACTTTTTCACGCAACTGGTTGATAAAGATGGCAATTGTTTTGGTTTTATTGATAGAAGCTCCGAGTTTACGCATGGCCTGGCTCATCATACGAGCTTGCAAACCAACGTGGCTGTCTCCAATATCCCCATCAATTTCTGCACGAGGTACAAGGGCCGCAACTGAGTCAATAACAACAAGGTCAACTGCACCTGAGTCAATCAATTTCCCTGCAATTTCAAGACCTTGCTCACCTGAGTCTGGTTGTGATAAGAGCAATTCGTCAATATTCACACCAAGGGCTGCTGCATAGGCTGGATCAAGGGCATGTTCCGCGTCGATAAAGGCAGCGATACCGCCTTCTTTTTGAGCTTGCGCAACAGCGTGAAGGGCAACTGTTGTTTTACCAGATGATTCTGGTCCATAGATTTCGATGATACGTCCCTTAGGATAACCACCTGAACCAAGAGCAATGTCTAGAGCCAATGAACCTGAACTCATCACTTGAACTTTTTGCTCCGCGCGCTCACCCAAGCGCATGATTGAGCCTTTACCAAAGTCTTTCTCAATCAATTTAAGAGCATCGTTCAATGCTTTTTCACGGTCTGCTCCAAATTTTTTCCCAATTTCATCTAATTTTTTTGTTGGTTTTTTCGCCATTTTGTTCTCCTATATTCTACTGGTCCTTAGACCTATCTTTTATTATACCAAAATTTAGTCACTTAATAAAGCCTTGCGAACTAGGTTAAAGGCATGCATGACCGCAATATGTCGGACATCTGCTCGACTCCGTCCTGCGATATTCGCCTTGATCACCTCTGTCCCTTTTGCATGTGCCAGTCCAATAAAAACTGTGCCAGCTGGATGCCCCTCTAGGCTATCTGGTCCTGCCACACCCGTCAAACTAACTCCGTAGTCAGACTGAGTCTTGAGACGTGCCTGCTCTGCCATTTTTCGAGCGGTAAACTCAGAAACGACCCCGTGTTCTTTTAGCTCTTGCTCGGAAATATCCAGCATTTTGGACTTTTCCTCTAGGCTGTAGGTGACAAACCCTCCATTAAAGATAGCTGACACACCTGAAAAATCTGCTAAAGTAGCCTGAAAGAGGCCTGCCGTCAAACTCTCTGCAGCAGTAATGCTTTTCTGTCTCTTCTTAAGCTCTTCTACAACGACACTTGCGAGGCTGGTTTCTTCCCCATATCCGTAACAGATGTCTCGCAGTGACTGTCCATCGAAAGTCTGGCGATTCAAAATTTGGTTCTCCAAGATGTCCAAGGCTTGATCAGCCTTTTCTTGACTTACTGCTTTTGTAGACAAGCGCAAGGTCACCTCTCCTGTTTTGGTATAAGGAGCCAAGGTCGGATCCGTTTGCTGGTCAATCAAGTCCGCTAAAATAGTCACCAACTGGCTTTCCCCAATTCCAAAGAAACGGAGCACTCGTGAGTATAACTTGGTACCGGTCATTAACTTGGGTAAGAGCTGATTTAGGACCATGGGTTTCAACTCACTAGAAGGTCCTGGAAGAACCACGTAAGTCACTCCGTCAGCTTCCGACACTCCTCCGACAGCTAAGCCTGTCTCATTTGGCAATGGGGTTGCTCCTTCCACAATTTGAGCCTGCCTCTCATTATTGGGGGTTCGCGCATAGTCTGGTCTTTGAGCAAAAAAGTGATCGAGTTTTTCCTGGGCTTGAGGATCAAACACCAAGGCTTTTCCCAAAAATTTTGCCAGCGTTTGTTTGGTCAAATCATCCTCAGTTGGCCCCAAGCCTCCTGTCAAAATCACAAGATTGCTACGCAAACTCGCAATCTTAAGCAAGGACAAAAGACGAGCTTCATTATCTCCAACAGCTGTTTGGAAGTAGACGTCTACCCCGATTTCGGCCAGTTTCTCTGATAAAAACTGAGCGTTGGTATTGACAATCTGCCCTGTCAAAATTTCCGTTCCTACAGCAATAATTTCTGCTTTCATTTTTTTCCTCCCTACCTATCTATTCGGATTCTTTTTGAAAAAATCGCAGGAACTTTCCCACGATTTAATCCTTTTTTTATTCTGTTTCTTCGTTTGAAGCGTTAGTACTTGATGAAGGTGCAGGTCGACCAAATGCCGTCTCGTAAAGAACAACATTAGTTTCCAACTCAGTCACTTCCTCTTTACCTAGTGAACGACGTAAAAGATTTTTGCATTTCGAGCATATGTTCTGAGGTAACGATTTGATAAGAAATCCCCTGCAACTCAGTATCTTCTCCACGTAATTGATGGGTTTCAATATTCTTGAAGGAATCTTGATAGCCGAGCAATTGTGGAATGCTCTTGGCTGAAAGATCGACGTTAGTCTGCATATTGTTGCTCAATGCTTTGAGGATGCCTTGATAGTGGCTCACACTATTTAGACTCAAAACCTTCTCTACGATTTTTTGAATAACTTCCCGTTGACGTTTTTGACGACCGTAATCTCCTTCTGGGTCTTGGTAACGCATCCGTGAATAAACCAGCGCTTCCTCTCCATTCAAGGTTTGTTCTCCAACACCGATGGAAATCTTATTAAACTCTTCTTGGTCAGCAATCGAAATCGGGAAACCAAGTGTATTGTTGACGGTGATTCCACCAACTGCATCCACCAATTGTTGAAGACCTTGCATATTGACCATGACATAGCGGTCTATATGGATATTCATCATCTTTTGAATAGTAGAAATCGCCAGTTCCGCACCGCCATTGGCATAGGCAGCATTGAGTTTGGCTTCCTGAACTTGGCCGTCTCCAAGGTCAATCTTGGTTAAAATATCCCGTTCCAAACTCATCATAGTGGTTTTCTTGGTCTTCGGATTAACGGTCAGGAGAATCATGGAATCACTATTCCCCACCCATGGATCTGTCCGTTCCACATTTCCCGTATCTACCCCCATCAAGAGGATGGTCAGAGGCTCAGTCGCCTCGATAACGTTGGTTTCTTCACCAATCTTTTTATAAGTCTTTTCACTCAAGGTTGCTGTTCCTTGTTGGAAAATGGTGTAACCATAAACCGCTACACCTACAACTGTTACTGCTAGAAAAGCTAGCACCATTCCAATTAATTTTTTGATCATCTCGTTATTCATCTATCAGTCTGCCCATAAGGCAAACATCTAAAAATGTCCCTTCTGCTAAATAGGCTCCTCTTTCTTGCAAGCCTTCTGTGATAAATCCCATTTTTGAATAGAGGTGGATAGCGGCCTCGTTTCGTTTTTGCACACTAAGTTGCAAACGGCGCAAGACACCACTGGCTTTAGCCCACTCGATGCCTTCTTCTAGAAGTATAGTTGCCAAGCCTTGGTTCCAGAATTTCTTACGAACTGCTAGAAAAAAACATCACCGATATGTCGAACTCTTAAATGTTGGTCCGCTGTGATATTTAAGACTCCCGCAATCTCATCATCCAGCAAGGCGAGGAGAGTAATTTGATTCTCTGATGCAGCTTGTTTTTCTATAAAAAGAGCCATTTCAGAAGCTGTCATCATGATGCCATTTTCATCCAAGCTGATAAAATCTGTCTCTCGACCGACTTGATTTAAAAATGCAACCAAAGCTTCGGCATCTTGAATCTCAGCCTCACGAATACAAAGATCATACTCCATCATGAAGCTCCTTGATGAGTTGTTCAGCCCGAGAGCCATGAGCTGTAAATTGAAGGCAACGACCGTCGGCTTCTTTCAAAATTTCCAACTCCAAGTAGGAATCTGGTAAATCCTCACCCAAAAGATGCCCCCACTCGATAACAGTCACGCCGCCACCAAAGAGAAACTCATCCAAGTCAATAGAATCAGCGTCCCCTTCGATACGGTAAACATCAAGGTGATAAAGTGGCAAGCGTCCTTCATACTCTCTGACAATGGTATAGGTTGGACTTTTAATCATCTGACGGATATCCAAACCCTTGGCAAGGCCTTTTGTAAAGGTTGTTTTACCCGCGCCCAACTCACCCGTCAAGATCAGAACATCGTCTTTTTGCAGGATACGACCTAATCTTTCTCCGAGAGCTAGAAGCTCTTCTTCATTTTTTGTGTGCATGCTACTATTATACCAAAAAGTTTCCTTTTGTGTGAATTTTCTTTACAAACTTACTATAATGATTTTAAAGAATTATCCTCTACTTAAAAGAAAAGAAAAATCGCAAAAACAAACAAGATATCTCGAATCAGATGGCTATAAAAGGAAATTTCTCTGTGAAGGCATTTTGGGAAAAGAAAACGTGCGCATAGAAAACCAATGCCGACATACAGGAGAATCGAGGCAATGACAAAAAGGATTTCTCAAGAAAAACCATCGTAGCTAGAACAGAAAGGAGACATTCTTTCTCAAACTTCTATAACAATATCTGGTGGAACTCTTATAAAACAGGACAAACTACATCTACTTCGAAACCACCAAGCAGGTCAACAATTACCAATACCAAAACATGTTTTGAAAAAGCATATACTACCACTTCTTGGAAACTATACGATTCAATTTTCAAACCAAAATAAACAGGTTATTCTAAATTTGATGACGTCAAAAGCTAACGAATATGCCAACTTCAAAACTTTACGTAGCTATGTGATTTCTATTTTTGACTGGGCAGAAGAACTTGAATATATAGAAGCTAATAAGGTTGCAAAAATATTAAGAAGAATAAAGGCCACTAAAAAGATTCAACTTGCAGAGTCAAAGAGAGAGGAAGATTTATATCTAACTCATGAACAACTCCAAGAATGGTTCTCAGCATTTCAAGAAGATTTAGACAATGATAAAATAACCCTTAAAGATTATGTCCTATTTTATCTTACTTTTTTCCTAGGCGATAGAAAATCTGAAACCTATGCTCTTCAATGGAAACATATCGACTTTTTCCAAAATCACAGATTCAGCTAATTCAAGCTTTAGATAGATATGGACAAGTAAAATCTACTAAGGGAAATAAGAAAACTATTTTCTCTATTTCTAATGACTTACTTCAACTTCTTACCTCTTGGAAAGAGCAACAAAAATATGAACTAGCAAAGTTTGGCATCATCAGTAATCCAGAACAATTTGTTTTTACATATATCGACACAAGAGGAAACATCAACAAGCCTTTACATGCTGACTATCTAAACAATAAAATGAAAAGCATCAGAAAGCGACATAAAGAGCTGGCACATGCTACACCTCATAAACTGCGACATACAGGAGCGACACTTGCCAAACAAGCAGGAATGAGCTTAGAAGCTATTTCTGAAGCTCTAACACACAGTGACACAGGTATAACACAGATTTATGTCAATACTTCTAATGTAGTTCCTATGGCAGTTGGAGAAATTGCCTTTCGTAATCTTAAAAAATAATGGTGTGAAAAGTGGTGTGAATTTTGCTAAAAATCATCAAAAAAACACCCCCTGGTGTGAACCATGAAGTGTTGTAAATACTGTATTGTAGCTGGTTCTTAACGTTTTGAGAACTGGCTAGCTTTACGTGCTTTCTTAAGACCTGGTTGGGGCACTACTTATTTCATCTAATTTTTAAAGTGCTTTAAAATCAACGTTTTTTTATAAGTTTTTCAAAAAAATAAAAATTTTAACTAATTTCAATCAATTTCATCAAAAATAAGGTAAATTTTTTTATTAAAAAAATAAGCAAAAATCGAACCAGAATATCAAAAGTTTACCTTATTTGGTTTTTACATAAGTGAAACAGGGATTCACTACACGTCAACAGACGTGAGAAACCTTGATTTTAAGAGTTTCTTAAAATTTTTAAATTCCAATACATTGCAATATAAATCAATCGAATCACTACCTTTTTTTGAAACAAGAAAAATTAATTCGGACAATTAAAAGTAAAAGGAGCTTTATCTTTCGATAAAGTTCCTTTTTTTGTATATTTTCACTATATGAAATTCTTGAAATAACTTATTGTATTTATCTTGAGTTAATTGCATAGATATATGCAATGTAAGATACGAAAATCTCCAATTTGTTTTCGATTATTTTTCTATTTCTTTTTAGGTAGTTTACTACTTCACTAGACTGCTCCATGTTACGACTAAGTAGCTTAAAAATTATATATAACTATTTCATGTTTTTGCTGTGCGACCTTCATCTTTTTCTCTACGTTCTGCACTTTCCCATAATAACCACTGACTGCAGTATGAGCGTAATCCATACTTGCTTTTTAGAAAAATCATGCCATATTTCTAAAATATCTGGTTCAGTTCCCAACTCAAGTAAAATTGCTTGATGAATTTTTTTGACAATATTCAAAAGAGAGAGCATCTTTACACTTTTAAATAGTTTTTCATAACTTATATTTTTCCATATTTTTCTTCCTTAAAAAAACTTTATATTGTAAAAATCTACCTAGCTTATGACTAGATAGATTTTATATTTTTTAGTGTTTGCGTTGGCGTCGCATTACAAATCCAAGAAGTCCTAAACTTAATCCTAGAGCAGTGTATCCACCAAGTGCCATTTGGCGTTCAACTCGAGAAAAGCTTCCTGTATTCGGTAAAGTTTTTGGTTCGTTGGTAGTTTCTCTATTGCTAGCAGAAGTTGCAAGGGAGTCTACACGTGTTGGTTTATAATTGTTTGTTGGAAGAGGTTTTACAGATACATTATTAATAACTGGATTTGTTGGTTGTTCAGGCTTAGCAAGTGTATTGATGTCAAACTCTGGTAAGGTAGGAACTTCAGGTGAATTATTTGGGATACCTGCGATAGTTCCTTTGTCACCTTGATATAAGTTCAATGTTTTTTCCAAATCATAAAGAGTTTTCACACGATTATACTCAACCGTTACTTTCGTGAGTTGGTTTTGCGCTTGAACTAATTTCTCTTGGATTGACTTACGAGTCTCAATAGCTTTATCCCTAATTGCTTCTACTTTAAGTAGGAACTTTTCGAACTCAGGGAGTTTTGATTGAAACTCTTGTACTTTCGCTAATTCATCTTTTACTTGGTTTAGTTGGTTTTGAACTTCAAAAATTCGTACAGAAGCACTTTCAACTTTTGTGTTTGCTGCATCAAGATTACGTTGTGCATTTTTTAGGAGTTTAATTTTTTTGAGTCTTTATCTTCTTCTAGCTCCTTCAACTCAGTTTGGGCAGTTGCGAGTTCTGCTTTAGCATTTGCAAGTGCAGTTTCTAAGTTTTGTGCTTTAGATTTTTAAATCAGATAGTTTTTGCTGTTGATGAAGCTACTTTGTTCTCAAGTTCTGATTTTTTTGTTGCAAGTGCATTTCGTTTAGCTTTAGCTTGGTCTAGTGCTGCCTGTAAATTTGCTGTCTGATCATTAACAATTTCAGTTACTGTGAACAAGAATGTATGTTCAGCAATGAATTTCATTTTCTTACCATTGAATGTTGGGTTTAATTTGTCATCTTGATTAAATCCAGTATAGTTTTTCCAGAATTCTTCTGATTCAGGTGTTGTTTTTGCATATTTTTCACCATCTTCATATTCATATTCTGGTTCGAATGTTTGCATTTCAAGGGCTGTGAAGTCATTACCTTCAGCACCTGGTTTTGTTGTGATAGCAATACCAAATTTTTGCCCAACTGGTGTTAGTAAAGCTCGACGGTGACCATAGTTGGCACCTGTAGCATTTGTGTAGTCTGAATACCACCCAAGAAGTAGTTCATATGCAAAGCTATCATGAGTTGTTGGTTCATACATTGAAATGATTGTTTTACCATTTTCAATACGTGTTTGACCGTATGCCCCAAATGAACCATATGCGTTTTCAAATGCTCCGCCTGGTTTATTTTCAATGGTTGTGTCATGGCTCAACACATTGTTTTTAGACATTTCATTAGCACGTGCTTCAGCATATGCCATGAATTCAGCATCAGCTTTAATGTTACCTTTAACACCGTTCAATTCACGCAATTCATTCAGCAATTTAACAAATGATTCAGCAAGTTTTTGGTTATCAACTACATAGTCAAATTTACCTGTTTGACGATAATGGTCATATTGCGCTTTAGTGATTTCAGTTGTTACAACTTTTGTACCAGTAAAGGCAACATTTTCCATTGCTGGATTGCGGTAATCTTTGTTGTATTTGTAGTCAGCAACGTTTGTTGGGTGGTTATCAACATATTCTTTAAGTGAAGGGTCAACATAGGTTGTACGTGTTTCCGGTTTGTAATCACGCAAAGTTTTTTCTTTGTTTACAACATCTGCGTCAGCAAGTTCTAGTTGAGATTTATTCGCTTTTAATGTATTTTCATCTTCTTTAACAACAGCTTCTTGTTCTTTTACAGCTTTTGCTATATCAGTAACATTCGTTTTAGCAACAACATCCTGTTTTACTTTAACCTCTTCGGTTTTAGTGTCAACTGCTTTGGTTGCTTTGGCTACAGAATCTTTTGCTGATGTTAATTTGTTTTTGAACATTTTCAAGTTCAAGATGCGCTTTTTTTCCTTTTGCTCTGTTGCTGTTTGTAATTCTTGTTCCTTAGCTTTTTTTGTTGAACTTGTTTTTTTCAGGAATAATTTTTTTCAGCATTCTTTGCAACTTGAATATCACCTTTTATTTGTTCAACAGCTTTTTTTGAGTTTCCTGTTCTTTTGGCAGTTGAAGACTCAAGTTCTTTTTAACACTATCAACGTCTTTTTTTAGCTTCTTCAATAATTTCAGATGCCTTAGTTACGTCAGTTTCTGATGTTTTAGTAGATTTGAAGGTTTCAACTTGAGATTTCTGTGGTTGAGTCACCACTTCATCTGCAGATACCGTGGTAGTCCCTAACCCAACTGTACTTGCGATGATGACAGTAGCACCGAGCGTAACAGAGGAAAGACTTTTCTTGTTTTCCATTAATATTCTCCTAGTTTATATTATTACTCCTATAATACCCTTAAATGCAACATTTGTCAAGAAAACAAACAGGACAACATCATAATATGAGATAGTTAAAATTTATGATAAATTGTAAAATATAGTGCAACAAAAAAACTCATAGCGTTTCATTGGTGTAAACTGTAAGTAACCACACAAACAGAACCCGAGGAAAAACTATGAGCTACTCCCATCTTACCATAACTGACCGAATAAAGATAGAATCCTACTTGGAATTAGGTTTGAAACCTTGCCAAATTGCAAGTGAACTTGGCGTCCATAAGTCTACCATTTCAAGAGAGTTAAGACGATGCCAAAATGCTTATTCCGCAGCCTTAGCACAGGAACAATACGAGCACAGAGCTAAGCAAAAAGGTCAGAAGCCTTGTTTGACACCAAAGTTGAAAAAAAGGAAATTGAGAACGGTTTAAAAATCCTCTTGGTCGCCTGAACAGATTTGGGGCCGCTATCAGCTTGAACAAAAGCCAATGGTCGCTTTTAAAACAATATATAACTGGGCTCTATGCTGGTTTGATTGATCTGGATTTAAGGGTTCTTCGCCGAAAGGGCAAAACTCGACAACCCAAAGAAACACGTGGGAGATTTAGGATTGGTACGTCGATTGCCAAACGTCCCTAAAGAGGTTCGGAATCGTAAAACTTTCGGTCACTGGGAGCTCGATACTGTGGTGTCTTCCAGAGGCAAAAGCAAAGGGCTGTTTAGCGACTTTTCTAGAACGAAAAAAACACGCTTTTACTTAGCTTTCAAGATACCAGATAGAACAGCCAAATCCATGTTTTCAGCCATCGAACAACTTTGTAGGCTATTTCCAAAAGAGGCTCTTAAAACCTTTACTTCAGACAGGGGAAAAGAGTTTGCCTGCTATCCTCTGGTAGAGAATTTAGGAATTTTTCTTTTTTTCTTGGCGGACGCCTATTCATCCTGGCAGAGAGGAAGCAATGAAAACGCAAATGGCTTACTAAGAGAATATTTCCCAAAGAAAACAGATTTAGCTACTATCTCTGATGAGGATTTGAACAAGGCTTTATATGATATCAATCACAGACCACGAAAATGTTTAGCTTACAGAACAGCTTGTGAAGCTCTAGTGGATGAGTTCGAATAAGTGTTGCACTTATTCTTGCAATTTTTCAAATACATAAAATTCTCTCCTATTTTTGGGTTCTCATACTCAACTCCCTCAACCGTTCCTTACCCATCTTCAACATCTCTTCCTCCACCTTACTCCATTTTCCGAAGAGGCATTCTTGTAAAACTTCTGCTGCTGAGATTTGTTCTACTTTCGAATCATAAACACATGATTGATCTCTTTGATAAATTTGAATTTGTCTAAAAAGTTTATCCTTTTCCAACTCTCGTAAGTTATCAACTAAATGTTCTACAATTCCATCATGGTGCTCTTTGGGAGTTGCTCTAGCTTGACTAGGATTTATAGCATAGAGCTCTTCATAACTTATCAAGGTGCTGAGATAAGACAATTCTGGCTTGGTCGCAATCAGTGCAAGTGAGACTTGATACCCTCTAGTTGCCAATAATTGGGCCGTTTTTCTGGGAACTTCTGTTGTTCTCAAGGTACCCTCGATTAATAAATGATAACCTTGTTTACTCAATTCATCTACGAGATACTCAACCATTTGGCCCGCAAATACTTTGGTATAATCCACACTATCTTTTCCATACTTTTCCTGTAAGCCAAGGTAGTTAGGATGAAAAGAGCGATAGCTATCTCCATCAATGATAATGATATTGCCTTGAAATTCCCTTTGTTTCACACGATGAATCGTTGTCTTACCAGCACCACTCTGTCCCCCGAGCAAAATAGCTTTAGGCTGAGATGAGGTTGTTTTTCCACGAGTTAAAGAACAAACGAGTCGTTTGGATGCTTGTTCAAAATCATCTTGACTAAATTCTTCTAGTTTCATTAAGCCACCACTAGATGACTAGCTAGTTCTAGCATACGTTCAATGCCATCTAAATAGCCATTATATCGCTCCACATCCTCAAAAGTTGCAACAAGATAAATCTTCGTGTTAATCAAATCAGAAAGATCATCGCTCATTAGTACCCAAGGATTAGAAGTATCGTCAAATGCAATTCCTTGTTCATCTTGAAAACGATAAAGTTGCGCTAAGATATTCGCCCCTCGTTCTTTAATCACTTCAATTTTCAGAGTTAACTGATAATCTTCTACCGGTGTGAGCATTTTTTCCTCCCCTACAATATCGATATAGGAAACATTAAATTTTTTGCAGATACGATCGATTAATTCTGTCGAAACTCGACTTGTCCCATTTTCATAACGACTCAGACTATTTCTAGAGATACCAACAATCTTTGCAAACTCAGGCTGCGTTAATTTATGTGTTTTACGTAACGTTTTTATATTTTCTCCAATCATGTAACTCCTCCTTTTATTTATTTCTATTATAACATAAAAAAGATAAATGCACCATTTTTGGTGCGTTGTTGCTGATAAATATAATACCACATATTTAGTTATTGAAGAAAAAGATTCTATGAGTCTGTTCAAAAAGTTTTTGAGAATATAAAAAAATAAGAAAAGTATAATCGAAAAACATATTGGAGATATGAATCTATGGTATACTAGTGATAATAAATAGTTATCGGTAGGAGAAAAATGAACTTAACTGACTATAAAAAGTGAAATAGCTAATATTGTAGATAAATTAAGAAAAAAATCAAATAGCTGTATTTTTGTGGAGCAGGAGCCACATATGATTTCACAGGTAAATCGTGGAAAGATTTATTCGAATCAGAATTTGAAATTAACGATAAAGAAGAACCAAATTTTTATAAGTTTGCCCAGTTTTACGAACTCCATATGAGTAGATCTTTATTTAGAAACCAATATTTCAAACGCCTTCTCCACAAAAGTTACAACAACAAATTATTCAAAACATATTAAAGCATTATTGCAATTACCAATAACTGAATTTTTGGACTACCAATTTTTGATACCGTCATCGAATCTATGATTGAAAACGAGACACAGTTGATTCCGTCAGTTATCTACAATAGTGAAAAATTTAGTAAAAATAAATGAAAAATAAAAAAATACAAAGTCTTTAAAATGAATGGATCTTTGACAGATACAAAAATCCATGGTTATTACAGAAAATGACTATAATAAGTATTTAGTTGAGCAACAAGTATTATTTGAACAGCTAAAACGTGAACTAATACTAAATTCGTTTATTTTTTTATAGGTTATAGCTTTTTCTGATAACTTAGTATTGAATTGTTTATCTGAGATAAAAAGAAGTCTTCCACATTTGAATAATTTCCATTATCGTGTAGCTGTTAAAGATTCTGAACATCCTGAATTTGATAAAATTGAAAAGAGATATTTTTGAAAACAGTTATAATATAAAGACTATATATGTAGATGATTTTCAATGAAATTGATGATTTTCTAAACCATTTACATCAGCTTTATAAAGAAAAAAATATTTTTTTATTTCAGGATCTTTTTAGAGATTTTTTTCTACTGAAGAAGAAAATTATGCTAATAAGCTTTGCAAGGCGCTTGTTGAGAAACTACTTGATAATGGTTATAATATTTATAGTGGAGATGGTAAGAGATTAGGTTCCTATATTATTTCCAATTCTGCAAGAAAAATTAATGGGATTGAGCGAACAATATATTCATAACAAACTTACCATTATGCCATACATTGATCACACATTTAAACATAAATCTGCTAAAGACGAGGAAAGAGTATCCCTTATTGAAAAAAATGATATCTAATTGTTCAACTAGCATATTTTTTTATATGGTCAATCTGAAGAGGGAACTCATAGTGAAGGTGTGATTACAGAATTTCAAGTTTCGCAAGATAATGGACTCAATGTGATTCCATTAGTATCAACAGGTTTCTCAGCTGAAAAAAATTTTTTTACTACTTTAAAGGAAAATAATCTCCCCTATTATTTGGAACGATATGAGAATAAACTAAATAGTAATGATATAGAAGATATTACTTCTACTGTTATTGAGATTCTTAAAGAAATAAATAGAAAACCCTAAGGGGTTGGGCAAAAAGTCTTTAAAACCAGAAAAAAACGCATAATATCAAGCCTTGAAAACGTTGATACTATGCGTTTTATTGTCGGGAGGATTTACTTCATTGTCTGCGGAAAATTGACTTTTTGCCCAGACTCTTATTTATAAAAATGAATTTAGCAGTAAAAGAGATAAATTTTCTAAAAATTTGTAGTTCCCTTTAAATCTGTATTGATATTTAACTTTGTGAATGAATATAATTTTTTTCAAAGCCAAAATAATAGTAACTAGGAATTTGAGAGAAATCCTTCGTAGATTTAATATACGTATAAAGTAAATATAGTATTGTCATTTTAGAATTGTAATTACTTCTATCCATAGATAAATATAGAATAATTATTTCGGTTATATAGTTGTCTTGACAATTATTTGCATAATATTGGAATGTCTTATCGTATGTTTTCTTCAATAAATCATCTATGATTTTTTTGAAACAATGTGATATGCAGTAAATATGCTTTTCATCACTATTAGAAATAAATTTACATACAAATTCTAAAAAGAAATTGAAAGTTTTTTTGGGGATTTGATTAATAGACATATTGTAAAATATTGGGAATATATATACCTCATTCTTTAATTTACGTTTCCATAGAATATTTAATTCTCTGTTGCAGTAATCTCCTTTTTGGAAACTTTCACTTATAATTATAACAGCATATTTAATGTTACTGCCGCCTGCTCCATTCTTTTAAGTTGACATCGAATCTATTGTCACCTAAAAAAATGTCTTTTCTGTCATACCAAACCTCAAATCCAAAACTTAATAGATGATTTAATATTTTTTTCGGCAATTGTCTCTATCCTTTATACTGAAACATAGAAAAATCACATTTAAAACCTCCTACCGATAACTATTTATTATCACTATACAAAAGCATTCAAATAAGTTTATAATAGCATGATTATTGATAAAGGAGTTATTCATGGATTATACACTTATTTCTACTTTTCTTAAACCACTGCGAAACTCATAGACGCTTAAGTTCACATACGATTAGAGCTTACAAAAATGATCTTTTGCAATTTTACAATTCAAATTACACCCGTGTGGAAACCTATGTTGAACATTTGATAAAATCCAATCTTAAATCTAATACATTACGTCGCAAAAATCGCTAGTTTGAAGGTGTTTTTACAGCTACTTAAAATATCAGAATTTAGTTGATGAGAATCCTTTTTAATCAATTACGTTTTCAATTTAGAACGGAAAAAAATATTACCTAAAAACAATTCCTTATGACATTTTTGAAAAAGTATTTTTTTCACATTTAGAAGAGAAAGTTACCTATTCAAAAATCTAAATATCAAAAAAACAAAAAGCTGAAAGAAATTTGCTAATCATTTCCCTATTGCTTTTCAACTGGTATTAGGATTTCCGAACTTTGTCATATTCATCTTAAAAATATTAATCTTTCAAATAGGACTGTCCATATTATGGGAAAAGGTAAGAAAGAACGTATCCTATTTTTAGGAGATCAAATAACATTTAGCTTACTAGAAACATATATAAATAACTACTGCTTTCAACCCAGTGACTACCTATTCCCTGGAAAATATTCTATCAAACCATTGTCAGAGCAAAGTGTACGTTTAATTCTAAATACCCTTGTTAAACAACATAACTTAACTACACCTATTACTCCCCATATGTTTAGACATAGTTTCGCAACAATGCTTCTAGATAGTGATGTAGATATTCGATACATTCAACAAATTCTTGGACATAGTTCTATCTCAGTCACACAAATCTATACTCATGTATCTCAGTCAAAGCAAAAAGAAATTCTAACTCTGTATAATCCCATCGCTTCGATTCATTCACAGTCAAAAAAATAGGGCTACCTTCATAGAGGTAACCCTATCTTGAATAGTCAAGTCCAGTATCGTCGCGAGCTTCGCCGTTATAGGCAAAGGGATGACCTATCGTGCCTGTCCTTGTCTTTCTTGTTCCATAGAGATGATAGCTAGTTGAGGCGACGGCTTGTCCATCCTTGGTCAAGCCTGTCACAGAGCCTGATTAGTTGGTCAAGTAGTTGTAGCTGTCTATCTAATAGAATTTTATAGAAAAATGAAGTTGAGACCACATGATCTCAACTTCATTTCTATTATTTTCTTAATTCTCAAAGCCCACTCCGCCTGTAATCTGGGTAATGAGTTCTAAATGTTCTTTTATGCCAACCTTGTCAATATTGACTAGATTTCTTTTTCCTCCCAGTACAAGAAGAGGAACAAAACCAAAGCATTGATTGTAATCCAAGCTCCCATACTCCTTAACCGCTTCTTCATAGAAAGGAAGATCAAAAAAATCTTCTAAAAAACTATCATCATCTAAAAATTTGATAAAATGATCCATTCGTTTCGTCATCACATCAAAATCATTGTTCGCATAATAAATGATATCAATAAAGCCGCTCTGAGTGTAGATAATTATATCCCCAAAACAAGTAACAAATAATGGAACTCCATCTGTTCCTCTGAAATATGTAGCTTCTACAAATTCTACATATTCTTCTGGATTGATAATTTTTAGATAACCATCAAGTAAAAAGCCCAGTCCATATTGTTTCCACAATTCCACTAATTCATCTGGAACTTTTGGGGCATACTTTTCAATGACTTCTTCTGGCATAGCTGCAAATTTGGTAAATTGTAAGTTCATTTTTTCTCCTAGTATTGTAATTTAACATTCAAGTAAATTTTATTTAAATCTTCATAAGGTGTGGTTCTAACGATTTCATCCACAACATTATCTACAGTAGCAATTTCTGTAACATTCTTAGGCTATAGTGAAATTATCGTAGGAATCTATCCAAAACTCTAGAAAAATTTTATTTTTAACCAAAGTAAAAATAAATCTTTACAAAAAAATCAATCTCCTCTTGAGTTAAATCTCCGTTTTTCTTTTATCTAAACTATAGAGTACACCTCTCCAGTATTAACAGACTCTGCTTGCTCTAACATTTGTAAACGTATTTCAGGATTATCAATGTATTTAATAATAATATTACATAATTTTTTTCTTTAACATCATTATAATTCATATTAGTCACCTATAATATCTACTTTTTTAAATTCAATTACCGAATTAGTTTTCAATTGTGGATAGCCTCCTTTCCCGTATTCGGGATATAAGATGTGATTGGCTCCAAAACTTTTCCTGTATCTCCGGCTTCCTTAGGAACATACACATTATCCATTATCTGAAGTGTATCAAACTCTCCACGAAGCTTCGCATTACTCCAAGCAGGAGATATTTGATAAGCATCTTGCACCTTACTTGCTGAATCAAATTTAGATAAACCGATGTAACTTCTAGGGGCTTCCATAGTTTTCATTGTCTGTTCAGCATACTTAGAATCCATATAACGGTAGGCAGTTGATGGTAAAGCTAACACAGGATCTGGTGCTGGTAAGGCAAGTGGTTTACTAGTCGGCCCAGGCAATGCTAGTTGCTGAACAGGGGTTACATCCTTACGTGGTCTCGTGACTGATACATCCCCTGATTTCGGCTTCGTCGTCACCACATCAGCCTTAGGCGCTCGAACTGTTCGGCTACTTACACCTTCTGTCACTGCGTTAAGCAGGAGGCTTGTTCCAATGCTGGTTGGAGTAATCTGCCCTCCTTGAGCCGCATCACTGATCGTGTCAATCACGGTTTCACCTACCGTATCAACCCCGTGACGCACCAGACTATTGGTCACACTTGAGCTGACTGCTCCGAGACCACCCGTAAGACCTCCTGTAAAGGCTCCAGTGACCGCACCTCCCTTGATACCTTCCAATGTATCCTTTAGGATAGTCTTACCATCTTTTCCTGATAAGATACCTGAGACGAGGGCTTGCGTCCCTCCGCCTGCTGCTCCTGCAGTGGCTACAGACACAGCTACTGCTACTACAGTCGTAGCTGTCACGATAGCAACCTTCTTCCAGTCGACATTTTTCACGAAATCAACGACTTGATTCTTGACTCGTTCAGCTGTTGTACAGACATGTTTTAAGGTATTCTGAAAGGCTGTTCCCCAGTTTCGGAGGAGATTCATACCTTGTCATAAACACGATTAATAAACTTCTAGTTCATCCCATGCTTCACCCAATGTTTTACCATTGATTAATGCTGCAGATAAAAATTCCATTTGATTATAGAATACTCTATATTCTTTTTCAGAAACAGTGAAATATATCTCCCCCAAATCTTTTCGTTGGCTAATATAAAATTTTTATCTTGATGATATATGACAAACTCTTCCCCATAAGATAATAATTCCTTAAAAAACTCATATGTCATATCCTTACCTCCCAATAACTCTTCCATTCGAATCATATTTCCAAAAATGCTCATGAGGTGCTTCTGGATGTGTCTTAGGATTTCCATGGTGGGTAAAATCTATATCCCTATATGCCACACCGTCCGAATCATAAAATCTTCTAGTGAGTAAATCTCCTGTTTTTTTATCAAAAATGTCTAAGCTAGAATTCGGTTGACCTCCAAATGGACCTGGATTATTCGTAGTATAAGTATGGTTTTTAGCTGGTGTAATATCATACTCATTCCCAAAGTTAGATTTTATAATTACCTTGACCTTATCCACTGCCTTCGTGGATTTCTCCGCTCCCCACTTCATACCATTACCAGTCGGAACACTAGAATTGTACTTAGCAACCTGTCTACCGGCAACCGCAGCTGCCATATCTTGAATCGGCGCAATCCACGGCACATATGGAGCGACAGCTTCTCTAAATCACTCGCTGGTGTCCCATCTATCCGATTCCCTGTCTCAGCGATATGCTTGTATAAGTTAGTATAGTGATACTTATTCATCTCAGCTACTTTTTGAGCTACCTTAGCATCTTCAATAGCCTTTAATTCTTTATAGCGAGAAATGATATATCTATTTTTAGCTGAACCAAGCGGATTAAAGTAACCTGTACCTTGATAGGTACTATAGTTACCTAGAACATTGCCATATTTATTTTTCAGGTCACTAAGAGAACTTGAATCAATATTAGCTTTTTCAGAAACAGTTAGTCCATGTCTTGCCGCATCTTCATACTTTCTAAAGTCAGCTATAGACAAGGTTTTATTTACACCCCGATCTGATGCCTTAGTCGTTTTGGGATTACATACATGCTTCAATGTGTTCAGTAAAGACGTATTCCAGTTACGATACAGATTGAGACCTTCTCGAATTATCGGCAAGGACTGTAGTCCTGTCGCCAAGCCATATTCATAGCGAATCTGTTGGCGACGACGCTGTTCTGCTTGGGCTCTTGTACGTGCTGCTTGTTGTTGGGCATAAGCATAAGAACTTTGTCCTCCGTAACTTCCACCTTGATAAGTTGCCACATTTGGACCAAAAGCTTGATAATAACTGTCTGGTGCTCGGAAAGTCCGATTGGTTTTAATGCGATGATCCGTGTATTCACGTAGTGTTAGCGGTCGACCCAGTATGTCTTGTCCGACAATACTCTGTTGGTAAATGCGTTGTAGGCGCGTATTGATGCGACGAGGACGACTTGGTTCACTATCATCAACCGCCCAGATCATTCTATGCCCACTCGGGTCTGTATAGTTGACGGGGTTGTTCTGCACATAGCTGTAATGGTTCTGACTGAGAGGATCCGTCTCCTCACCTGGGTAGCTATCCTCGGTTAAGAAAGTACCTCCCTGACTATCATAATATCTTGCGCGTAAATAGTCAAGTCCAGTATCGTCACGGGCTTCGCCGTTATAGGCAAAGGGCTGACCTGTTGTGTCTGAGCTTGCCTTGCTTGCCCCATAGAGGTTATAGCTGCTTGATGCGACGGCTTGTCCATCCTTGGTCAAACCTGTCACAGAGCCTGATTGGTTGATCAACTGGAAGCCTTATCTCCCCTTCCTTGTGTCACTGTAAGCAACTGTTTCTTTAAGTCATAGGTGTAACATAAAACTCTCGAAGAAATCCTTCCTCGAGAGTTTTTGTAGGTTTCTAGCACAACAGAAGAGGTTAATTTAAATAATTAGTACGATTCTAATTGAGAAAAATCATGTAATTTAATTTCTCTCCTTAAGTTTTTTCGAAAGTATTCTAGATAAATTATTTCTGAAAGAATCAAAAACTTTTCCAATTTATTAACCTAAATAATTAAATTCCTATAGTCTCAGATACTGAATAACAATCACTTTTCCAACTTGAAAACAAGAGGAAATTTCTCAGAGATTATATCTATCCCAAAAATTAATACCAATTACTTGATAATGATGAAAAGTTTTTGAAATATACTTGTTGCAATTTATCCCTTAACTGACTATGAGTAAGTTCAACAAGAACTCCTTTAGCAATAGATTCCATATCATTATCTAAAATCTCACTAGGATTTAAATCCCAACTTTCATCAATAACTTTACAAAGAGTACATTCCCAAAATCAATATAAAAATGATTATCCTGATTTTTTTAATCCATCTAGATAAATTTTTAGGTGAGTTCCTTTGTCTAATTTACAACGTAATTCATACCAATCGCTTTCAACCTTATTTTTCGATGTTAATCCAATTCACTATCTTCCACCTCATCTATATTAACTTGAATCTCTTCCCCTTGACACAAAAATTATGTCAAAAATCAAATTACTAGAAGCAACTCGGTAATGTTCCAATTCATTTTCTTCTAATAATCCTCCTGAACTATGAATAATACATTCAATTAAAGAACTATTTTCTATTCGATAAATAGGATAGTCTTTATCTAATTTATTTAAATGAGAAGTTTGGCAAAAATATTGAAAAAGATTCTTCTGTCCATTATTTGATAACAATGACTAAAAAGGAAATTTAATATTGATCAAATGCTTACTCCCTTTTAGAAAAAAATAGTAGCTAATTCATAATCGGTATTTTCACTGAATTCTGCTTCGGACTCATATCTATCTTCAAAAAAATTTCCCCATTTTATATATTTCTCATTTTTCATGCTTTTCACTTCTTGATTTATCAGAAATAACAGAACGGACAACTGAGCCTATTCGTTTTTAATATATCAGACATGTTATACCTCTTACTAATATTATTAGTATCTAATTTTATAAGGAGCTTTAAACTGAAACTCTAATGTTGGAACCCCCTCTTTACTAGTTGGCCTTACTACAACCTTTGTCCCATCAGCTAAATTCCCTACTTTTCCAGGACCAGCCGATGTTGATATCTCTTTCACATTTTCTAAATTTAATGAATTGAAATCTTCAAGCGCTTTAGCATATCCTCCAGAAGATTGATAGTTTTTAGCGATACTACCTGATTTTGTTATATCCTCTAAATCTTTAACAAAATCAGATACAATTTCTTGACTAGTTAAATCCTTTGCAGCTTTCGAAGCATCTTTAGCCTTATCAGCTGCCTTCGTAGCTTTTGAAGCATCATTAAGCGCATCTAAACCTCGCAAAGCTTCCTTAGTTGCTTTGAGTCCTTTAGCTATTTTGCCAAGCTTTAGCGCTGCAATGTCAAGTATTATCGAGCTCGCCGCTTCTATACGACTAGCATCCTCACCCGTTACAGGGTCTTCTCCTGTAATTACACGATGTACATCATTAACAGACAATAATTCTAGAACTGCATTGCCGACCTTATTTCTTATATTATTGATTGTCTTGAAACCATCTACTGTATTCTGCCAAACGCGTCTATTTCCAGCTGCTATTTCCTCTTTTGTGCGTATACCTGTCCCTATGCCTGATTTACCATCATAGATTTTCGACAAGGCTGCAATCGCAGACACATCGCCAGAGTTGGCTTTTTTGACGAGTTGTCGTAATTCGCTAGCTGTCAGATGTTTCTTTGTGGCATCATCTTGACCCTTAGTCGTTTTTGGATTACATACATGTCTCAATGTATTCTGTAAAGATGTATTCCAGTTACGATACAGATTGAGACCTTCTCGGATTGTTGGTGAAGAATTGATGCCTGTTGCTAAACCATATTCATAGCGAATCTGTTGACGACGACGTTGTTCTACTTGGGCTCTTGCGCGCGCTGCTTGTTGTTGGGCATCAGCATAAGAACTTTGGTAAGTTGCCACATTTGGACCAAAAGCTTGATAATAACTGTCTGGTGCTCGGAAAGTCCGATCGGTTTTAATGCGATAATCCGTGTATTCACGTAATGACACTGCACGGCCTGAAGAATCTTGTTCAACAATACTCCGTTGGTAGAAACGTTGTAGGCGCGTATTGATACGACGAGGGCGACTTGGTTCACTACCATCAACCGCCCAGACCATTCTATGCCCACTCGGGTCGGTATAGTTGACGGGGTTGTTCTGCACATAGCTATAGCGGTTCTGGCTGAGAGGGTCTGTCGCCTCACCTGGGTAGCTATCCTCAGTTAAGAAAGTACCTCCCTGACTATCATAATACCTTGCGCGTAAATAGTCAAGTCCAGTATCGTCACGAGCTTCGCCGTTATAGGCAAAGGGATTGCCTGTTGTGTCTGTGCTTGCCTTGCTTGCCCCATAGAGGTTATAGCTGCTTGATGCGACGGCTTGTCCATCCTTGGTCAAAGCCTGTCACAGAGCCCTGACTGGTTGGTCAAGTAGTTGTAACTATCACCTGTTTGGTTGTTGAGGTAGCTAGCTCGACCCTGACCATAGCTATAGGTCTCTCGAGCCTTGCCATCATGGTCATAGGTTTCGAGGACTTCTGTATGTTCACGATTGACATCGTTGACATAGTTGCGTTCCTCATAATAGTTGTAGGTATCCTCTCGTGTGGTGTAAGGGATCAGGACATCCTGAACCTGACTGGCATAGGTCACTTCTCCCTGACCCGGTAAGTTCCCGAGTTCTGGTGGGTTGACGACGATTCCTTCCTTGGTTGCTCGGTCCTTAGCCACTTTCTGGTGGTAGGCTGTCGACACATCGTCAAAGATGCTGTGCCAGATGCTTCCTATCGTTTGCGGTAAAGCAGACAGGGCTTGGAGAACATTCTGACTAAAGCCATACCAGAAGAGGGAGTTTTCTTCTCCACTTGGGGCTGTGTATGGTGACTTACGGCCTGACTTGGCATCCTTTGGCTTACGTTGGAAGAGCTGATAGGTGTTCTTGCCTTCCTTGCGACTGGCAGTGAAGACACGGTTATCATCCCCGTCGTAAAGCGCAGCCATGAGAAGACCTTTCTTGTCCTTGATCGCAAGCAGGCGGTTCTCTGTATCATAGATGTAGTCTAGCTTCTCTGAGTTCTTCTCAGAAGCGATGCGATTGCCATTTTTATCGTAGGTATAGGTGATGGTACCATCTGGCCCTTCCAGTTTGGTCAAGCGGTTATGGTTATCGTAGGTGAAGCGTGTCTGGCTCTCCTTACCATCGACTGTCTCGGTGCTAGTCAACTTATTGCCGGCTAGGTCATAGGTGTAACATAAAACTCTCGAAGAAATCAGAAATCCTTCCCCGAGGTTTTTTGCATGTTTGTATTACAAAAGAAGAGGTTAATTTAAATAATTAGTACTATTCTAGTTAAAAATAATCATGTAATTTAATTTCTCCTCTTAAATCTTTTTGAAAATAATCTAGGTAAATTATTTCTGAAATACTTAAAGTTTTCCAATTGAGTGTTTATATAGAATTGACATCGGTGTATGCCCTCATCATTATCAGCTACTTCCATGTCTACCTCAATTTTTAACTCTTCTTTAAAATTAATAGGAGTTAACGAGAAAATAAAATAGCCACTTCCTCCTTCTCTATCATCCCCAAAGAGGATTTTTCCTTGGTGTATGAGGATTGTTTATATATTCATCTATGGCAATATATATATTGTTCATATCATCTTCAAAGAGGTAGCATAATTGATAAATTGTTAGAAACTTTGTTTCACAGCTAAGTCTAACTTCACAAAAATTTTTTTCTGTTTCATCGAACCACTCAGATTGTAGTACTATATTATCCATTCCAGTTCCTCCTACTCACTTTTGAATTTAAAGTCATTGAATTCTCCCGTTGTTTTATTATAAACATAATGAATATTAATATTTTTCCCACTTGATGTTGAGACTTTCTTTTCCATCTTTACCCAGCCCTCTGAAGAATGCCATCGCGTATCACCCATTTTTAGTTTAAGTTCAACTGCATTTTCTAAAGGATTAGACATCACTTCGTGCATCGTCAACTGTTCTTGTAAATTTTTAGGTTCTGTTCTACCAGTACTTCTTCTTTTCAAAATTTAAAACGCACAATATCAAAGGTTTGAAACACCTGATATTATGCATTTTCATGATTTCAAAGATTTTTCCCAGCCTCATTCTTATGCCTTAATTTTAGTATGTTTACACACATACTTAATGTTTCTTATAGGCTGTTCCTAGTCCCCTATATTAAAGATTTAAACAGTACTCTTCCAGAAAAATCATGTTCTGATTGTTTGATCTTCGCAACAATGACATCTCTAGAAATAATATTTAGCATAACTAATCCCTCCAAAACAATCGTAGTTTTTAAAAATTATCATCGTAATATTCAAGCAATATCTCTTGGCAAGTGTATAACTGATTTTTTTCGCAAAATCTTTTACTTTTAAAAATTTTTTCGACTTTTGAGCGTCAGTTTCATAATCTAATTCCAGACAACTAATAAAACTTACCTTCCAACATTCCTCCAAATCTACTTTATTCTCGTTATAACTTTCTATGTATATATGGACTTCATCTCCAAAATATAATATTTGTAAATCTAGAATCCGACAATCCCAATAGTCAGTCTGATTTATCTTATCCTGTATCTCCTCTATTTCAAAGTGTTTCATTAATACTACCTCAATTTCTGATGTTATTGATTATTAATCCAAGGAACATGTGCTTCCGGACTACGATAATCAACTATTCTCCCATTTATATCTAAAGAATTTTGGTCACCATCATAAAAATGCATATGAGGGTAATTTGTTTTAGAATCTGGTGGATCAATTCGAATTATCGGTTTAGGATTTACATTGTCATAAATGTGTACAAAACCATTATTATTTTTTAACTCCCATCCCTTTGGTAAAGCTCTCTGGATATTCTCTAAGCTCATATTAGAAATTTGTCTTGGTGATAAATTATCAAGTGTTGACAATGGTTGCAAGGATCCACTATATTGTTGTGGTCCATATGGCCTTAACGGTTTTAGAGATCCATTATCTGGTTGGGGGCCGTAAGGTGAACCTGTACCATTCAAATTTAATTTTTTTCCACTTTCCGCTCCCCACTTCATACCATTACCAGTCGGAACACTAGAATTGTACTTAGCAACCTGTCTACCGGCAACCGCAGCTGCCATATCTTGAATCGGCGCAATCCACGGCACATATGGAGCGACAGCTTTCTCTAAATCACTCGCTGGTGTCCCATCTATCCGATTCCCTGTCTCAGCGATATGCTTGTATAAGTTAGTATAGTGATACTTATTCATCTCAGCTACTTTTTGAGCTACCTTAGCATCTTCAATAGCCTTTAATTCTTTATAGCGAGAAATGATATATCTATTTTTAGCTGAACCAAGCGGATTAAAGTAACCTGTACCTTGATAGGTACTATAGTTACCTAGAACATTGCCATATTTATTTTTCAGGTCACTAAGAGAACTTGAATCAATATTAGCTTTTTCAGAAACAGTTAGTCCATGTCTTGCCGCATCTTCATACTTTCTAAAGTCAGCTATAGACAAGGTTTTATTTACACCCCGATCTGATGCCTTAGTCGTTTTGGGATTACATACATGCTTCAATGTGTTCAGTAAAGACGTATTCCAGTTACGATACAGATTGAGACCTTCTCGAATTATCGGCAAGGACTGTAGTCCTGTCGCCAAACCATATTCATAGCGAATCTGTTGGCGACGACGTTGTTCTGCTTGGGCTCTTGCGTATGCTGCTTGTCGTTGGGTATAAGCATAAGAACTTTGTCCTCCGTAACTTCCACCTTGTTGGTAAGTTGCCACATTAGGACCAAAGCTTGATAATAACTTTCTGGTGCTCGGAAGTTTCGATCGGTTTTAATGCGATAATCCGTGTATTCACGTAATGACACTGCACGGCCTGAAGAATCTTGTTCAACAATACTCCGTTGGTAGAAACGTTGTAGGCGCGTATTGATACGACGAGGGCGACTTGGTTCACTACCATCAACCGCCCAGACCATTCTATGCCCACTCGGGTCGGTATAGTTGACGGGGTTGTTCTGCACATAGCTATAGCGGTTCTGGCTGAGAGGGTCTGTCGCCTCACCTGGGTAGCTATCCTCAGTTAAGAAAGTACCTCCCTGACTATCATAATACCTTGCGCGTAAATAGTCAAGTCCAGTATCGTCACGAGCTTCGCCGTTATAGGCAAAGGGATTGCCTGTTGTGTCTGTGCTTGCCTTGCTTGCCCCATAGAGGTTATAGCTGCTTGATGCGACGGCTTGTCCATCCTTGGTCAAGCCTGTCACAGGAGCCTGACTGGTTGGTCAAGTAGTTGTAACTATCACCTGTTTGGTTGTTGAGGTAGCTAGCTCGACCCTGACCATAGCTATAGGTCTCTCGAGCCTTGCCATCATGGTCATAGGTTTCGAGGACTTCTGTATGTTCACGATTGACATCGTTGACATAGTTGCGTTCCTCATAATAGTTGTAGGTATCCTCTCGTGTGGTGTAAGGGATCAGGACATCCTGAACCTGACTGGCATAGGTCACTTCTCCCTGACCCGGTAAGTTCCCGAGTTCTGGTGGGTTGACGACGATTCCTTCCTTGGTTGCTCGGTCCTTAGCCACTTTCTGGTGGTAGGCTGTCGACACATCGTCAAAGATGCTGTGCCAGATGCTTCCTATCGTTTGCGGTAAAGCAGACAGGGCTTGGAGAACATTCTGACTAAAGCCATACCAGAAGAGGGAGTTTCTTCTCCACTTGGGGCTGTGTATGGTGACTTACGGCCTGACTTGGCATCCTTTGGCTTACGTTGGAAGAGCTGATAGGTGTTCTTGCCTTCCTTGCGACTGGCAGTGAAGACACGGTTATCATCCCCGTCGTAAAGCGCAGCCATGAGGAGCCCCTTCTTGTCCTTGATCGCAAGCAAGCGATTCTCTGTATCATAGATATAGTTTAGCTTCTCTGAGTTCTTCTCAGAAGCGATGCGATTGCCATTCTTGTCGTAGGTATAGGTGATGGTACCATCTGGACCTTCCAGTTTGGTCAAGCGGTTATGGTCATCATAGGTGAAGCGTGTCTGGCTCTCCTTACCATCGACTGTCTCAGTGCTGGTCAGTTTATTGCCCGCTAGGTCATAGGTGTAAGAGAGCTTGGAGAGTTCCTTACCAGCTCCATCCGATACCGTCATGTTTTCCACTTGACCCAGAGTATCGTAGGTGTAGGTATGGACTAGGGTTTCGCCATCTTGCTTGATGGTTTCCTTGGCGATATAGCCTCCATCATCATACTCATAGCCGTAGCTGGAGATGAGCTTGTCCTGCTTATCCATGTGACGGAGTTCGGTGAGACGGTGAGCCTTGTCATAGCTCAAGAAGCTCTTGGTTCCATCTCCTCGAACAACCTCCGTCAGATCCCCTGCTGGGTTATAGCTATAGCTGGTCTTTTGTCCCTTGACATCTGTCACGGAAGTCAGGCGATCCAGTTCATCGTAAGTGTAGGAAACTGTGCTACCATCTGGGTAAATCATCTTCGAGATATTGCCATAGGCATCATACTCGTACTGGATCAGGCTACCATCTCCCTGACGAACACCCCTGATCTCGCCTTCTTCGTTGGTCGCGTACTGACTAGTTCCTGTCAGGTCACTCATAGACACCCGACGGCCATCCGCATCATAGGTATAGAGGACTTGACCATCTTGCTTTTCAGAGTACTCCACCTTGAGCAGTTGATCCAGCTTGTTGTAGTCATAGCTGATGGTTTTCCCATCGGACTTGGTTACTTTTTCGAGCTGGTTATTGATATTGTAGGTATAGGTCTCCTTGTCTCCGAGACTGGTCATGCGCTCCACTAGATTGGAAAGCTGGTCATAGCTGTAGCTTGTGACCTTGCCATTTCCATTCGTGACCGAAGTGACATTACCCACACTGTCGTAGGTATAGCTAGAGGTGGAAGCCTTCTCTCCACTTCCTTGTGTCGCTGTAAGCAACTGATCCTTTAGGTCATAGGTGTAGGTCTTGACACGCTTGCTTCCAGATGTGACACTAGTGAGATTGCCATTGGCATCATAGGTCATGCTTGCGACGCCACCAGCCTCATCTGTGATCTTCGTGAGATGGTTATCGTGGTCATAGCCATACTTAGTCCACTGGCCTGCAGCATCACTTTCTGAGGTGAGGCGATTGAGGCTATCATAGGTTCGTTTGGTCACTTGACCGAGAGGATTCGTCTCCTCAAGGAGATTGCCATTCGGGTCATAGGTATAGGTCGTTTCACGTTTGCCATTGATGGTTCGTTTGGTCACCTGACCGACGGGGTCATAGCTTGACTCCACTGTTCGACCAGTTGGCGTTTTGATCGTTTTGAGTTGATCGAGGGTCGTATAGTCAAAAGTGGTTGTAGCACCTGACGGCTTGGTCAGTTTAGCTAGATTCCCCGCCTCATCGTAGCTATACTTGGTTTCAAGGTCAAGGGCGTTCTTAGCCATTAAGAGACGGCCAACCTTGTCATAGCTATAGTGATTGCTTCGATCAGATTGGTCTGTCTCCTGTACCAAGTTCCCAGACACATCATAGCTATAGGTTTTTGATAGTCCCTGTGGACCTGTTTGCTTGGTGAGACGTCCCAAGGCGTCATAGGCGTAAGTGTATGCTGCCTCATTTGGTAAGGTGCGTTTGGTCACACGACCATAAAGGTCATTGACATAGTTGGTGCTATGACCGTTGGCATCTGTTTCTTTTGACAAGCTACCTGTAGTATCATAGGCATACTGAGTCTCTCCACCTGTTGGACGTTTCTTACTGCTGACACGGTTCATACTGTCATAGCTGTAGGTCGTTGTATGTCCTTCACCACTCGTTTCGCTCAAACGATTTCCCAAAGCATCATAGCTGAAACTTTGCTTGCTTCCTGTAGGAGCTACTGTTTCGATGATTCGTCCTAATGGGTCATACTTAAAGGCTGTCGCTTGACCATTTGGATCTGTATAGAGTACCAATTTCTTATTGGCATCATAGCCATAGCTACTTGAATGGCCATTGGCATCGGTCATTTTAGATAGGTTGCCAAGGACATCATATTCATAAGTAGAGGTATTGCCATCAGCATCCGACTCTGTCACCACTCGGTTGAGGGCATCGTAGCTATACTTGGTTTTCACGTTTCAGATGATCGACGGTCTTAACTAGATTGCCATTTTTGATCATAGTGATAGGTTTTGGTCTTTCCTTCTTGGTCGGTTGAACTTGCGACATTGCCCATGACATCATAGGCAAAGGTTTCGCTGGTCTTATCTGCGTAAACCACCTTCGTCAACTGGTTGTCACTATTATAGCTGTATTGGGTAACCTCACCCAAGCTGTTTGTTAAAGTGAGGCGATTTCCTGCCTTATCGTAGGTGTAGGTCTCATTGAGATCCTGATTATCTTTTTTGTTCACTACACGGTTGGCGGCATCGTAGCTATACTCCGTCACCAAGCCACTAGAATGCGTCTGCTTGATGAGACGATCAAGGGCATCGTATTCTTGCTTTACGGTGGTTCCGTCTGGAAGAGTCACTTCCTCCAGTTGAGCCGTTGAGGTATAGGTCATCTTCGTGACATGACCATTGGCATCGGTGACCTGAATCGGATAGCCTAGTTCATTATAGGTGTACTGAGTCTTGCCACCCAAGGCATCTGTCAACTCTGTTAACTGTTCCATCTGGTTATAGGCCATCGTAGTTTTATTGCCTAAACCATCTGTAATACTGGAAACTTGATTTTGGCCTGTATAAGTCGTACTAGCAGTATAACCTGCCGCATCTGTTAGGCTATTTTGATTGCCATTGGCATCATAGGTCATACTAGTACGGTGCCCCAAGGCATTGGTCGTTGCAATCAGGCGCCCTGCCTTACTGTATTCATAAGTCGTTTCTTTTCCAAGGGCATCTGTCATGGACAGGATATTCCCCATAGCATCCAACACATAGGAAACACTGCTACCATCTGGGTAGGTCATACCTGTCACATTTCCTGCTGCATCATAGGTATAGCTAGTAGTCTTTTTCCCTTTGGTTTCACTGAGTTTATTACCAACACTGTCATAGGTGTAAGTCACTGTTTGCCCTGCTTCATCTGTGTAAGATAGCACACGACCCATGATATCATAAGTAGTCTCTGCCTTTGTGCCGATTGGGTAAGAGACTGAGGTTAACTTGCCTGCAGCGTCATAAGTGTTTTGAGTAACTTGCCCCAGAGCATCTGTGATGGTTTTAACGGCATTATTTCTATCATCGTAAGTCAAGCTACTGCTATTGCCTGCTTCATTGGTTCGAGTGACAATTCGACCCAGTGCATCACGAGTAACGGTAGTCGTTTGACCTGAAGTATTACTTTCTGTTAGGAAACGACCTTTGCTATCATAGGTATAGCTTGTGGTGCGACCTTCTGCATCGGTAACGGAAAGCTGATTCCCAACACCATCATAAGTGTAGCTATAGTTCCCTCCTTCTCCATTCGAAGCACCGATTTTACGACCGAAACCATCATAGGTGAAGGTTGTCGTGTTACCATTTCCTTCTGTCACAGCTGTCACTTGACCTGCCTTGTCAAAAGTATGACTCGTCCCAACACCATCAGCATCTTTTCGCTCAGCTTGCGACCTTCTGCATCATAGGTAAAGGTCTTTGCCCCACCGAGAGGATTCGTAATGCTAGTGACTTGATTGTGTGCATTGTAGGTAAAGGTTGATACGCCTCCCAAAGGATTGGTAAGACTTACCAGATTCGCACCTTGATAGGCAAAGGAAGTTGTGTGACCGGCCGCATCTGTCGTAGATAAGATGCGCCCTTGCTGATCTACAGTATAGGCAATCTTAGACCCATCTGGCAATGTCGTCTGAATTAGATTGCCATTGGCATCATAGCTATGAGCTGTTGATGCACCACTAAAGTCAGTGAGAGACAGAAGATGGTTCTTCTCATCATAGCTAGAAGTTTTTACTGCACCGTCAAAACGCGTTTCTGTCAAGATATTGCCATTGCTGTCATAAGTGTAGCGAGTCGTTTGACCTGCTTCATTCGTCACACTTGACAGACGGTTGTTGTCATCATACGTTTTTGAGACACTAGTTCCATCGGCATAGCGAATGCCCGTTGTACGATATTGCTCATCGTAAGTATATACGGTTTGATTGCCATTTCCATCAGTAGTGATAGTCTGACCTTCACTATAAGAGAGAGTTGAAATAGCGCCTGCACCATCTGTTTGCTTGGTAACACGATTTTCCTCATCGTACTCGTTTTGGATAACCTTGGTCCCATTTCCATCATACCAGGCTGTCATACGTCCCTTGTCGTCATATTCATAACGAGTAGGAACTCCCGTCGCATCCGTATAGGTAATTAAATGACCATTCGTGTCGTATTCATAGGTCAAAGTTGAACCATTTGGGATTTGAATCGCACCTATATAGCCCTCTGAATTATAGGTGATACTATAAATCAAGCCTGTAGGGGATGTAATCTTGGTCAGCTGGTAATTTTCATTATAATCAAAGCTTGTTTTGTTACCTTTTTCATCCGTCTGACTCGTTAAGAGGCCGTGATAGTTAAAGATTTTCTCTTGATGATTGTGATCAACAACTCGGTATTCCTTAACATCATAGTCCTCTTTTTCGTCTCCGCCAAAGTCACCCTTCTTCGTTTCAACTTTTTTTACTTCGAGAGTGAGGTCATAACCGCTTGGAGCACGATAGTTATCACCATCCTTCGTAAACTTAAGAATCGAACCATCTGTACGAGTATAGTAAAGATTTTGGTCTTCATCGCTCGATAACTGTTCATTAAAGGCAAATGACCAACCACGACCAAAGAGACTATTGATGCCTGCTGCTTTAGAGTTATAGGCACGAGTAATTTCAAACTTCCCATCAACATCTGTGATAGAAACATCTGTTCGATCTAGGTAGAAATTCCCCGTGTTCAGATTGATAGGTTCAAATCCAAACTCACAGTGAAGACCGCGTCCCATTAAAAGTCTGTCTATTTCTGCCTTGGTATTAGATGTCAAGGCTGGTGGATTATAAGGTTTATCAACATTCTTTCTTGGATTGCGAATAAAAAGGGTATTATTTTGTACAAGCATCATATCTTGGATACGGTTATCGTAAGCAAGTTGATTCAGTGGTACTCCATAGTAAGCCGCAATCTTTGGAAGGGTATCAAACTGGGTAACTTTATAAATCAAGAAAGTATCGCTTGATTTTTTACCGCTGGTCTGACCATCCTTTTTACTCTCTGCGTCAATCGTATAAACCTTGTTTAGTTCAGGTTCTGTGAAAGGCACCTGAGTCTGCCAGTTTGAGAGCTTGTCTTTATATTTAGTTGTTCCTTTTTCAAAGGCTGCATCAAAGGAACTACTATCAGGGTATTTGTAAGAAAAACTTGCAGAACTTTGCCCCTTGTAGTCTTTAGCAGTGTCACTAAGGTTATAATCAACCTGAGCACCTGGTGTTGTCAGACCATCCGCAAAGACTCCCTGAAATTGCAGTTTCCCTTTCTTATCTGTCTTCACCATGGTCCGAAGATTGATGGTAGTGTTCCCGATTGGATAATTAACATCAACTGGGTCTGGAACAGACCAATTAATTGTCAAACTCGGAGCCTTGTCTGGGGTAAACCCAATCTGTCCTGCATTATCTGCAGTAGCTTCAGTTGTATAGAAGGCACCACCATCTGAACCTTCGTCGGTTGCGGCTACAACTAAACCGTAGTTTGGCTCCAAACCTTGAACCCATGCATTTACAGTCTCACGGATATCAAAGTTATGCATCCCAATCTTCTTACCACTGGTCGCATTCTTTCCTGCGATTTCCATATCAAGACCCACAGAAGTATCCCATGTGAGGGTATTAATATCAAAATCTTGCTTCAAGCGATAAGCCGCAAACTGGGTTGATTGAGAATCTGGAGCAGTGTATTCATAAATATTTAGACTTGCACTATCGATACGCGCTTCCTTAGGGATACTCTTTTGAAAATCGTAGTTAATCTTAAAGTACATCCTTGCGCGACCGATATCACGAACACCTGGAATACCAGCCATCCCCATCATCTCAGCTGTCATATACCCAACATATCCATAGGCATAACCTTGGTACTGCCCATGTACAGATGAAGTCACAACATCAAGGATTTTTTCTCTTGGAACCGTTACAGTCGGGTCAATCCGAACAGGATACTTACGGTCTGAAGCAGACAGCCACTCTTTACTAGCTGTGACGGTAACTTCATGTCGCCCATTCCCTTTTTTCAAGCCAAGGGTTATGACATTACTAGTAGCACCAGCACTATCCACCATCATTGGGGCAGTTAGTACAAAGAGGAGCTTCGTTTTACCCTTTTCACGAACAAGGATTTGATTGTCTTTCAAAGAAACATCATACTTAGATGCATCTAAACCATAAGTAAAAGAGTTCTTCCCACCCCACTCTGCTAAGATAATCTCTTCTTTGACCCCATTAGATTGTACCGTATATTGCACATCTGTTTTGCCATCAACGTTATTGTATAAGATGGCATTCTTTTCGACAGTTGCCTGATCATACGTTTTATCAAGCGGATACAGGGAAATTTTGTCATCCTTATGTGTAATATCAATAGGGGTTTCTTCTTTGACTTCGCTCGGAAGAACTACGCCTACTGGAGATTCTTTAGGTAGATAATAGTGTTTCCCATTGGCATGATAAGAATAGAGAGATAAGTCAACAGGAACTTCTACCCCTTCTTGATCAATATAGGTTTTAATATCACTTCCAATATGCGTCACGAAGTGAGTTTCATCCACCCGAAACAGTTGTTCTTGCCCACTAACCGCTACTGGTTCTCCATATTGTTTCTTTAGTTCTGCCTCTGCCTTATTCTCTTCGTTGACCACCTTTGGTTGTTGTAGGGCATCTCCACCATCTTTTGCTGGTTTTGAGGCGTCAGCACTCGTCGAATGTTCCGTATTCGCATTCTCAGAACCTACAGTCTGGCTACTCGCCTCTGTAACAGCTTTTTTATAAGCGGCCTCCGCCTGACCTTGTTTGATTGCATGGCTTATTTCTTCTGCATAAATAAGCGGGGTATTAGAAATAAATAAACTCAGCAATAATAACCACTGTATGGTCTTACGAAGTCTTTTCATCATCATTCTCCTTTGTAAGATAAATAAAATAATAAAGTGTAAAAATTAAAATAAGAGCATCACCGATGGATAAAACGAAAGAGCCTAGTATTGGGAACCAAACAGCGATAGCTAAACAAAAGGCAACAAGGAGCATGGATACCAGAACAGGTAGTCGCAATTGATCTACCCTACTTTTAATTGGTAAAGCTTTGTAAATACTAACCAGACTATAGGAGAAGATTACTTTAAGAAAAGTTTGTATAATGCTAGTAAAAGCCCAGATAGCAATCTTGACATGATCATACTCCAAACTCGTATTATCGTATAAAATTTGACCCAAGCCTCCGATGAGGATGCCACATAAAATCGCACTAAACAAGTAAATCAGAATAGTGTGATTTAAACGTTTATCTGATCGATACTGCTTATAAAACCAGATCGCTATTGGAAAAATAAGAACTGTTCCTATCATTAAAAATAGTAGGCTGAGTAAGGTCAGAATGAGTGATAAACCTTCCTCAACTACCACAGGGGAAATCGCACCTGTAAATAGAAGGCGTTGCCCCACTCCTAAAAACAGTAAGCCAGTAGCTAGTCTCCAAAACCTTGAGAGTCTTAATATTTTCATTATTTACTTGTCCTTTCTTTGACACTTTTTAAACGAGCAGTAACCACAAATCGTTGATCATTTCCAGCAACATCACAGGTTGACAAGATTAAAAATCGATCTTTTTGAGGGTCAGTAACTATCTGGCGATAGAATCCCCCATAGTCTGAGGTTCTTATCTGTAATGTATCTAAATAATATCGGAGACCTTCTCGACTTCCTAATTTAAATGTATGAAAAAGATGATCATCTGTATAAGAATGGGCTGCCAGTACCTCATATTCAAAATGTTGAGTCAACATGTCAATTTTGATGCTCTCATGCTCGTTAAAAAAAGCTGGTTTGGCAAAATAATCTAAAGACCCGAACATAGAATCATCTAGCATAGCATGACCATAAATAATAGTGACAGGATCTTCAAATGTTTTTTTGTTAACCAGCTCTGTGAATATGGCTCCATAATAGGTCTCTTCACCATCTATATCGTGAGATAGGTAATAGGTATCATCCCTTGAATGTTGAGCTACTGGATAGTCAATTCGAGTCCCTTCGACTGTTAGCCAAGCAAAGACATCTGGATTCTGATGAAACCTCGTCTCTATTACATTTTGAGAATGCTTCTCTACAGCTTTCTGTTCGAATACATCCAAGATCTTTAGACCTAAAAATAAAATTGCAACCATTGCAATTAATGATAAACTAAATCTTAAAATTTTCATGTAATCGCTCCCATACTATCATTATATCAGACCCCTATAACCCTTGTAAATACACTATCCCTTTAAATTATACTTTTTATTAAGATATTTTTGATAATCATGGCGAATTTCAAGTTCAAGTTAGCCAGCAAGAAGTCTTCTCTAGGCGACTTGTAGTTCAAGCATTTTTTTAGGATAGTTGTTAATCCAATTTTCGATGAATGCGACTTCTTTAGGAGTCGTTTTCTTAGTTCCTTTAGGTAACCATCTACGAATGAGCCTGTTGTGATTCTCATTAGTTCCCCTTTCCCAAGAGGCATAGGGGTGCGCATAATAGATGTGTTCCTTAGAAAACACATCAAACCAGCGGTTGAATTCTGCTCCGTTATCTGCCGTGATGGAAAGAATGTGATATTGTCTTAAGATGAGTTTTTAAAGCCTGATTGACCGACTCAGCGCTTTTATTTGGAATCAATCGGATGATTTGATGTCTACTCTTTCGATCCGTCAAAACAAGCAAACAGTAGTTTTTCGCTCTCGTAAGTAGAACCGTATCAATTTCATAATGCCCATTCTCTAAGCGAAGATTGATAGCTTCAGGACGCTGTTCGATGGATTGACCAGCAGGTTTAAAGTTGAGGCTAGCCTGTTTCTTAGTAGTTTTTCCTTTTCTAGGATACAGGAGGTTATGCTTGGTTAATCCTAATTTTCCATGATGGATCCAGTAGTAGATGGTAGAAATTCCCACGTTAACTCCCTTACCCTTGACCATCATTTCAGGAGAAAACTTTTGGTTATGATAGTGGAGAATCTTTTCCTTTAGTTCCTTGGTCAAGCTTGATTTCAGTATGGATAGTTTGAGGAGCTTTTCCAAGTAGAGAGGCAATTTCTCTATTTGATTTCCCTTCTTTTTTCCATCTGTCGATTAAGCGACGGCTATGGATTGTCAAATGTTTTGATTTTGTAGTATAATGGTTTTGCATCTCTGTGCCTTTCTTGTGTTTGTGGTTGAACAACAAGTATAACACAGAGGTGCTTTCTTATACCTATAAGAGCTTTCATTTGACAATAGGGACCCTTGAAGCTGTTTTGTTAGCTAAACCAAGGCTAGTCTTAGCCTTGGCTTGTCAGCCTAACAGCTTCAAGCCTCTTATCAAATGAAATCGAGGATTATCTATAAGCTAGTTGAAACATCTAATTTTTAGGAGGGCTGAGTGGCTAACTTCATTATAGAACTTTCAATTTTGATAATCATATACATGTATACCGTTTCATTACCTATTTGATATCTACTTTTTAACAGAAAAGAGGAGCCCTCTCCAAATAAGAATGGGCTCCCTTTTTAATGGCTGTTTGAGCTGACTCTGATTTCTTACGAAACTCCCTTTTTTTATAGATGACTTCTTGAACCTGCAAAACTCCAATTCTTATATTTTTCTATAGGAAAATCGAGTTTAAAAATCGTTTTTTTAATTGAGAAGAATCCCTAGATGTTTTATGGCCCTAGATAGTCAGAATGTGCGATTTCTTTCTCATATTTCACCACATATTTATCCGATTCCATGAAATCTTTCGTAATGATAGATTTCATAAACAGAAATATAATCCCAATGGCTGTTGGAGAAATTGCCTTTCGTAATCTTAAAAAAATAATGGTGTGAAAAAGTGGTGTGAATTTTTGCTAAAAATCATCAAAAACACCCCATGGTGTGAACCATGGAGAGCTTTTGAAATGTTGATATAATCGTATTGATTAACATTTTTGAGAATTGTGATGCTTTTACGAGCTTTCTTAAGACCTGGTTGGAAAAAAACTATTATTTGAATAACCTTCAGTAAGTGATTAAAATCAATGTTTTTCCCACTTTTTCAGAAAATAGAATTTCATTAAATTTTTAATAACTTTTCATTTTGAATGGTGTGAATTTTACCCTGAAAATACACGAATTGAGCTAGATTTTTACCAAAAAGTTCACACCATATAAAAATTTATATATAACTAAACTGTAATAGAGAAAAAGAGCCACCGCTCTCTTTCTTTTTTATCTATTATATTTTTCGTTTTTCCTACCAAAAGCTAGTAGTCCAACACTCGCTCCAAGCAATGCGAGGAGATTCGATTCTTTTGTTCCCGTATTTGGAAGTTGTTTCTTAGGTTCTGCTTTTGCATTTGTAGCTTGTGCAGGCGCTTGATATGTTTTATCGTCTTTAGTTCCCACTGTAGCAACATTTACTGGTTTGTTCTGAGCCTTAGCATCTACAACATCAACAACTTTACCGTTAGCGTCAGTAACTTCCTTAGGTTGACCACCTGCTTTACGGATTGCATCTTCCTTGTCTTTCAAGGCTTGCAAGCGTTGTTGTTCAGCAAGGTATGCATCATGTTCAGCTTTGAGTTGTTTCAAGTTAGCAAGGATACGAGCCTTAGCTTCAGCGATACCCTCAAGACGAGCCAACTCTTCCTTAGCAGTCTTCAACTCAGTACGGAGTACACCAAGCTTAGATTTAGTATCAGTAAGCTCTTTGTCCAAAGCCTTAAGGACTTTATCACGCTCAGTAAGGGAAAGAGCAAGGACTTCATAAGTATCGCTAGCTTCTTTAGATGCTTCACGTTTACGAGCAAGGTCTTCACCAGCTGACTTACGAGCCAAGACTGCTACATCATGAGCCTTAGTAAGGACTTCCAACTCACCTTTAGCAGTTTCAAGAGCCTTATCTGCAGATACCTTCTCTTCTTTAGCAGTTTTGAGGGCTGCCTTAGCATCTGCAAGAGACTTAGCCTTGTCAATAGCGTTTGTTTTAGCTAGTTCAAGAACTTCTTTGGCAATTTTTAGGGCTTGTTTGTCTTCAGACAACTTAGTTTTGGCGTCTTCAAGATCCTTTTCGAGAGCTGGAATGTCAACCTTGTTCATTCGGATGTCAGACAAGAGTTTTCGAGCAGAATCAAGTTCAGTTTCAGCTTGAGTGTACTTAGTCTTAGCAAGATATACTCCTTTTTCAGCATCTTTGAGTTCTGAGTAGGCGTTAAGGTAAGCTGTTTCAGCATCTTTAACTGCCTTTTCGTCTACCTTCTTAGTAGTTGAAGTAGTTGATTGAGGAACTGACAATGTGATAGATGCTTCATAGCCTTTATTAAGTTGGCTAATCATAGCACCGATACCAACACCAAAGTTAGTCTTATCAGCATCACGTAATCCAAGAAGAGAAAGTGCACCACTGAAACGGTCTTCACTACCAGTATTAGACTCTCCACCCATTAAGGTGCTAACAATACCCTGATACATAACTTGCTTGATACGAGCCATAGTTGTAAGGTTCTCACCTAGGTCAGTGAAATGAGGAATACTTGATGTACGAACTGCCAAGGCAGAACCAGTAGCATTTGCAGTCTTCTTAGCCATATTTAACTTATCAGTTAAGCTTAGGTTTTGAGAGTTTAGAGGATTGTATTCACCACTATTACCTGCAACATAGCCGTTAGCGTTGTTGTTAAAGGCTTCAGCCAATTTAAGAGAACTATCACCTACTGTAACAGGCTTAGTACCAAACTTAGCACGCAAGTCATTGATGATTGACGCTGCATAAGTAGTCAATCGGATTTGTTGGTCTTTAGTTAAGTGTTGGAAGTCAGCAATTTCTGTTGCGTCTGTGTCTTCTGAACCGTAGTCAATAAATTGACCTTTATAGTAGCGACGACCTGTAGAGTTGAAGTCGCTAAGTGAGTCAGCTGATGCACCAGACTTAGGGTCAGTATAAGGAACTTCATATACTGCAGTATCTACTTCATCTGCAGTACCTGTACCGTTGGCAAGAGCCTTGATTGCGTCGATATACCCCTGTGAGAGAGCTGGAGCGTAAGTTGCCTTAGGGACATTGTACATTGTTTCTGAAGATGTGGTTGTTTCAGTAACACCTTGTTTAGCTACTTCAAGAGCTGATTTAGCTCTTTTAACTGCTTCTTCTTTTTGAGATTGGTTAGCATTGGCATTATTACGGTCTGTGGTAGCCTGTTTAAATTTGGTTTCCGCAGAAGTTACCCTAGCTTGAGTGTCTTTGATAGCTTGGTCTTTGTCAGCAACAGCCTTTTTGCCTTCGTCAAGCTTCTTCTGAGCTTCATCTACCTTACGTTCAGAAACCCTGACTTGTACAGTAGAGGTGTAAGCATTCTTTTCAAGTTCACGAGTATCAGTAGTAGATGAAAGAGAATCTACTTTTTTCTGCGCGTCAGCAACCTTACTAGCAGTATCAGTGGCAGTTTTCTCAGCATTAGATACTACCTTAGTTTGGTCTTCAACCTTTTCAGCAGTCGCAGAAACAGACTTATCGGCATCAGCTACATTCTTTTTCAGCCGTAGCCAATTCATCTGCTTTTTTGTCAGCGTCAGACTTAGCATCAGCAACTTTTTCAGGAGTAACAGACTTAGCTTCTTCTAATTTCTTAGTAGTTTCAGCGATAGTCTTTTCAGCATTAGCAATGTTTGCTTCAGTAGTTGAAACAACTTCTTTTTTGCTTAGCTACATCCTGATTAGCTTTATCTGACTCAGCCTTAGCCTTGTCAACATCCTCTTGACTAGGAACTTTAGGTTTAACCTCGTCCTTGGCAACTAGCTTAGTTGCAGGCTCATTAACTGCTACTTCAGTCTCACTAGCCGATACAGTAGTAGATACCCCTAGAGCAGTGAGTGCGAAAGTAGAAACGACTGCTCCAGTGCGCAATTTCTTGCCGTAATCTTTTTGTAATTCCATCGTATAAATCTCCTTTTGATAGTTTTATAGTCCTATTTTTATCACATATTATAGTGTTTTTAAAACTATTTTTATAGCATTTCTCTTTTATAGTAGTTTTTAAGACTATAAAATTGAGTATGATAGGATTTAAGGGGTACTGATATGACAAAAACAAATCTACAATCTTATCTAGGTAAGAGAATCCGATTACTGAGACTTCAAAAAAATTTGACTCAACAGCAACTAGAGGAGCTGGCGGACCTACCATTAAAATACACGTACAAACTAGAAAAATCTTGAGCCTAATATAAAAATAAAAAAACATTACAAAAAAATTATGGATGCACTTGATACAGATATAGAGACTTTTTTCGATATATCCGTAACGAAAGCAATCCTTTAATAAATCAGCTAATATATAAAATTAAGGAACTAACACCTAGTAAACAAGAACGGGTTCTCAAGCTAATGATACAGCTTATTGACGAAATAGAAACATAAACCAAGTCACGAAAAATCGACTTGGTTTTATTTTATTCTCCTGTAAATAAAAAACCGAATGTTCTTCGCTATGGTTTAAAAAATTTCTAAGATCCTAGCGCAAATTCTTTCTCCCTACCGAAAATGACTAATCAAAACAACTTAAAAAATGGGTATCCCAGCGAAGAAGTCTAACTACCTGAGCAAAATAAGAAGAGTCTGACGAAAATTTAGAACAACATTATACTATAATATATATACACTAGCGTAAATTTTTCGACTACCTGTACTATAATATTTATACAATGGCGTATTTTTTTGAGATAATTTAATTTTTAATATTAAAATGACGTAACTGAAGGAACCCCCTCGCGATATAGTATTTGAAACTAAACGTTTGGGGTGATGAAAAATGTACTATATGAGTTAAATTGATAACATTTAATAACTTGTTATCATTAAAGATTAAAATTACTTGTCAGCATTCTAAAAAGTCTGACCACGCAAAGACAAAGAGGAATTAAAATGTCAAAAGAAAAAAATTTAATCGTCGGCAACCACGAAAGTGCAAGAGCATTCTTAGATGCTTTATCAACTTCTGTTGATATCCCAGAATCTGTGACAGTTGTTGACAGTAGCTCAGGTATTATGAACGAAGGCCAAGAGAACCAACGGCCATGGGCCTCGCTAATATGCGTAGACGCTGAATTATATGAACAGTTCGCTAGTATTGCTCAAGAGGCTTACTGTCCAACCTTCAAAGTCAAGCTGAAGAACTATCAAAACGAGAATTTAGATGGTTTGATAAACGCTGACATCCTACTTAACAAGTATGACTTGTCATTTGTACTTGACAAATTGAAGCAACCCATTGGATTCGCTCTTGTAGCTGAGCTTGCTGATATTTCATTAAAATAAGTGATAAAAAAATAGTGAGTTATCATCTACACAATGCAGATGATAACTACTCACTATAAAAAGGAGATAAAACATATGCTAATGAAAATACTATCCTATCTTTTTATTGTACTGTTCCTATGGCAAAGTGTGAATGTTCTGTGCATCTCTCTAAAAAGACAGTTTCTCATTTTGTCAGATGAGGTTGTTAAGAAAAATGAGAATCCATGGGAACAATGTCTTTTGTTAACAGGCAAGCAAGTTAAGATTATAACCACATTGATCCGAGATATCATTCTTTGGTTGTTGAAGAAGAAAGCTGATGAACAATTACTAGCTCGAAAAGCTACTATCTTACAAAACATAGTCAATCATCTCAATCAAAACTTATCTCAAGATTTACAGTTAAAAACTATAAATCCTGCTACTACTGGCGGTGTAGATGTTTGGGTCTATCTCGCTAATAATCTTGACACAAACTCTCAAAAAGAGCTTGAAGAGTATTTCATGGGTGTGTTGGCTAAATACACAAATGAATTTGCTCTTGACTATATGCACATAGAAATGAATATTGGTGCTGGTTGGGTTGCTAAATTTGATGTCAAAACAATAGGTGAAGCAAACTATAATAGAATGGCTAGAGCTTCTGAGGTCACCAACGAAGATAGGTATGATGAAGATATAGATATATGGTAGACAGTAAACCTTTACTTAAACGTGGGGGTGGAAAGATAGGATGGTCTATCCCAAGCCCCACCATAAATTTTCTAGTTCTAGGTAATGTTGGAAGTGGCAAATCTGTGGTAGCTAAAATGCTAATAACTAATATATTTATGGAAAATCTCAAGAAACCGAAGCAACTTTCACCAATGTTAATTGTTTCTGAAATAAAGCAAGAGGATTGGCTTGATTTTGAAGAATCATCAAATGTATTTTTAGGTTGGCAAGCTCATAAGGCAATTGAGCTTACCTATAATGAAATGATGTACCGGCAAGAAAATAAAACCAGAAAAAGAACACCACTTATCCTACTTATTGAAGAAGTTACAGTACTCATGAGTTCGCTCGAAGGAAAACAGAAAAGTAAAATTCAAAAGATGCTTAAGTCTATCATCCTCAGTGGCCGAAGTCGCTCTATTTTCTGTTGTTTTGTTTCCCAAGATTTACTAGCACTAAGACGGTATTGATACAAATCTCAGAAATCAATTTGGAGCTGTTCTAGGTTTAGGAAATATGGCATCTAGATCAGCAATCTCAAGTAGTATTTTTGACATAAAACCTGGACAAAAGCTAGAAGCTCTTCCAAACCGTTATGGTTGGTATCAAGAAATGAACGGCAGTCAACCTATAAAAGTTCAAGTTCGGAATGTTCATGATTTTTACTAAAAATGAACAAAGTACTTAGAAGATGCTCGAGCAGTATCAGCCACCAAATGAAAGTGCCTCAGAGGGTTAGGGTTGGCAAGCCGAAGTGCTTGTTCATTTTACCAACCCTAACCCTCTGAGGTGCAAACCTGCGGTAGGCAAGAAACATCTAAGATTTTAACTCTAACTATTCTTTACGCGTGTTAGACTGGGCTTGTCAACGATCTAACACTAGAATAGTTAAAAGAATAATTAAAGAAGAAAGGTTAATTATACATGGCAACAAAAGAAAAAGAAGCACTTTTTGACTTCTGTAGCAATTACACAATACTTTGAGACTAAATATTGGAAAAACGGCTGGAATGAAGAACTCATTAAGTCCGCAAACATTGAAAAAATTCTTGAGGAGATAGTCAGAAGAGTTAGTGAAATAGCAACTGTTTCCGAGGCTTACGCAATAAAACACGGCAAGGACACGTCCATCGGTTTTTGACAGTGTAACTAGAACAACAACCACCAATCTGAAAAAAAGCCACATATTCACGCTTTACTCAAGTTTGAGAAAGGTGCAACACTAACTGATTTAGCTGTAAAAATCGGATTAGAACCTCAGTATCTTGAGAAAGCTAAATCTGGTAGATATGGCTACGATAACTTGTTAGCTTATTTAATTCATGCAAAAGATAAAGACAAATATCAATACACTCCTGACGAAGTATTCACTCTGAAAGGTAAAGACTACTTAGAAGTTTTTCACGAAAGACAAAGAAGCTGGCTTAAAGGAAAAGCAAAAAAAGAAGTACAGCAGAGTTATGAGGATATCGACTTATTAATAGATAACATTCTGAACGAGAATATTACAAAAAGAAATACTACTTAATAAGCAATATCATACTCTTTATACAGTTCATAAAGTTAAAGTAAACGACGCAATTAAAAGCATTGGAGAAATTAAGTGTGCCAGAACAAAAGATGAACTGGAAAACGGAGAGTTCAAAAAGACAATCTTATTCATATATGGAGCTTCTGGACTTGGCAAGTCAACCTTTGCAAATCAGATAGCAAAAAGTCTTATTCAGTTAGCAAAGCTGAATAATAAAAAATGGCAATCAGTCCTGACCGCAGGCACAAATATGTTTGATGAAGTAAACGGAGAAGAGATACTACTACTTGATGATGTCCGAGGAGATAGCTTAACTGCTTCAGATTGGTTAAAAGTTTTAGATCCATATAATATTAGTCCTATCTCAGCACGTTATCAAAATAAAATAGGCGCTGCCAAAGTCATTATCATCACAAGCTCTAAACATCCTTTGACCTTCTTCTATCATACTAAAGGAAATAATCGTGAGGATTTATCACAATATGTTCGAAGAATTGAACATCTAGCAACGTTAAAAGGTGTGGGGGATGAACCTATTTTTTATGAATCTCACCCTACAAGAACATTGAATAATCTGAGACGAATCCCAGAGATTGGATATGATACTTACTTATCTTACGATTTTACACCTGATAACGAAATAAAAAGTAAAGAAGAGCTTCTATCCATGCTAGTTTCAAAGGTTGGACTCAACAATCAATGGGATATATGGGAGTACGACAAAACAAAAACCCCATCCGAAACTTTGGCGAGCGAGGACGAGGTTGCAGATAATCAAGAAAAGTAAATAGGGTATCTCTTGATGCATCTATTATACCATACATTGGAGGAATACATGCAAGTCATTTTACCAGACGAACAAGTTCAACAAATTCAGCTCCTACTTGCTGAACTTATCACAAAAGAAATTGAAAAGAAGCTGCACCATAGTAACCTTGAAAGCCCTTTTTTAAACAAACAGCAGGCTTGCCACTATCTAGGAATTTCCAATAATACGCTTGATAGTTGGATTCGGAAAGGTTTGCCTATCATTCGTATTGGAAAAACTATTCGCTTTGATAAAGCAGAAATCAATCGCTGGTTACAAAATCAGTAGCATTTCTACCGTGGTTTGTTATAATGAAATCACGGTATTTTTCTAGCTCAATTCAAAAGGAGAATACTATGACAATTACAAAAACAAAAAACGGAACCTATCGCTTACGAATCTACATTCCTGAGGAAGTTAAGTCTTCACTAGGTGTTGATAAGAAAATGATTGAAAAACGGTTCAAAACAAGGAGTGAAGCAAAAAAATACGAACTAGAACTTCAAAACAAGATTGACAAAATTATTAGTGGAGAATCAACCTTACTAGAGAATAATGGTTCTATACTCTTTTCCGATTTCTATAAAAACGTTTGGTGGGAATCCTACAAAGCAGGACAAACCACTTCTACGACTAAGTCACCTTCTCAAGCTACTATAACTGGTACAGAAATTGCCTTTAGAAAACATATCTTACCTATGCTTGGTAACTACTCTATTGAGTTTCTCAATCAAAATAAACAAGTTGTTTTAAATCTATTAACTCAAAAGGCTGAAGAATATGCAAATTTCAAAAATTATCAGGAGCTACGTTAATTCTATCTTTGACTGGACTGAAGAATTAGAATATATCGAAACAAACCGCCTATCTAAAACAATAAGCCGTATCAAAGCAACTAAGAAAATCAAGCTACAGGAATCTAAAAAAGATGAAGATTTATATCTATCTCAAGAAGAACTTCAAGCATGGTTTACAGCTTTTGAAAAGGATTTAGAGACTGAAAAAATTCTATTCAAAGACTATGTTTTGTTCTATACTACCTTCTTTTTAGGAGATAGAAAGTCAGAGAGCTACGCTTTGCAATGGAAACATATTGATTTCAAAAATCAACAAATTCAATTGGTTCAAGCCTTAGATCGATATAAAAATCGAAAATCAACTAAAGGGAATAAAAAGACGATTTTTTCGATTCCACAAGAACTTACCGACTTGTTAAATTCTTGGAAGAAGCAACAAAAATCTGAACTGGCTTCATTTAACATCATGCAGACTCCAGAACAGTATGTGTTTACGTACATTGATACAAAGGGAAATGTAAACAGTTGTCTCCATGCTGATTACCTTAACAACAAGATGAAATCTGTTAAGCGTCGTCATCCAGATCTTGCACATGCAACCCCTCATAAATTACGACATACAGGAGCCACACTCGCTAAACAGGCAGGAACCCCTATGGAAGATATTTCTGAAGCACTCACTCACAGTGATACAATTACAACTAAGACTTATGTCAACACTTCAAATGTAATTCCAATGGCTGTTGGAGAAATTGCCTTTCGTAATCTTAAAAAATAATGGTGTGAATTTGGTGTGAAAAGTGGTGTGAATTTTGCTAAAAATAATCAAAAAACACCCCATGGTGTGAACCATGAAGTGCTTCGAAACGTTGATATAATCGTATTGATTAACGTTTTGAGAATTGTGATGCTTTACGAGCTTTCTTAAGACCTGGTTTCTTACGCTCAACTTTACGTGAGTCACGTGTAAGAAGTCCTGCGCGTTTCAATGAATCGCGGAAGTCTGGGTCTACTTGAAGAAGGGCACGAGCGATACCGTGACGGATAGCTCCTGATTGACCAGCGTATCCACCACCTACAACGTTAACGAAAACGTCGTATGAACCTACAGTTGATGTAACTGCGAATGGTTGGTTGATAACGAGACGAAGGTCAGCGTGTGGGATGTACTCTTCAACATCTTTTTTGTTAACAGTGATTTTACCAGTTCCTGGAACAAGGCGAACGCGTGCAACAGCGTTTTTACGACGTCCAGTACCTGCATATTGTGCTTGTGACATACTTTATTGTTCCTTTCCTTAGATAAGTCCTGAAATATCAAGAACTTCTGGTTGTTGTGCAGCGTGAGTGTGCTCAGCTCCAACGAATACTTTCAATTTCATACCTTGAGCGCGGCCAAGAGTATTGTGTGGAAGCATACCTTTAACTGATTTTTTTCGATCAAACGTACTGCATTTTTAGAACGAAGTTCACCAGCAGAGATTTGTTTCAATCCACCTGGGTGGTTTGAGTGAGTGTAGTAGATCTTATCAGTTGCTTTTTTACCAGTCAATTTAACTTTTTCAGCATTGATAACGATTACGAAGTCACCTGTATCAGTGTGTGGTGTGAATGTTGGTTTGTTTTTTCCGCGAAGTACGCTAGCAACAACTGCTGAAAGGCGTCCAAGAGGTACATCAGTTGCGTCAACAACGTACCATTTGCGTTCTACTTGGCCTGGTTTAGCCATGAATGTAGTTTTGTTCATGATTTCTCCTATATGAATATCGTTTTTGTTTACAGGGCGGATGTTCCGGTCCGCGGGGTATTTGAAAGGTTCCGGGGCCTTACAAATGGGGTAAACAATACCGTCTACTATCATACCAAATTTTACTACTAAAAGTCAATAGATATGAAAAATAATTTTCCCGATTTGACCTTTAAAATATCACAAAAACCTCGTGAAAACGAGGCTTTCTACTATTATAAGCTAAAGGCACGTTTAAAGCTTTTCCATGATTCCCAAAGTCATCTGTCTGAAGGACTAGGCTGGCATACATACGCCCGATAAAGGCTGTTGCAGTGACTGCAAACAACCGTTATGGCAAGCGAAATCCAAGCTTCCAGACCACTGGCATACCCATTTATAGCTCTAAATGGCATAAAGAAGGTCGAGATGAAAGGAATATAGGAACCAATTTTCAGAACTAAATTGTCCCCAGCAGCACCTAGAGAGGTCACACCGACAAATCCTGCTATAATCAAGATCATCAATGGCGACAAGGCCTTTCCTGAATCCTCAGGGCGAGAAACCATAGAGCCTAGGAAGGCTGCTAAAACAACGTACATAAAGAGACTAACCAAGACAAACAATAAGGTATTGAGCGAGAAGGCCTCTCCTAGATGATTTAAAATTCCAGATTGTGCCAAGATAGGGATATCTTTAAAGAGCAGAATAGCAGCCAGCCCACCCACGACGTAAATGCCAATATGAGTCAAAATCACAAGAAGCAGAGCCAGCATGCGAGCGTAGAAATAATGACTTGCTCGGATACTAGAGAAGACCACCTCCATGATTTTGGTTCCTTTCTCGCTAGCCACTTCCTGAGCAGTGACACTAGCATAGGTAATCAAAATCATATAAAGGAAGAAGCCAAGCCCTGCGGCAGCAATGGTTTGAACAATTTTTTTGTTTTCCTTAGATTCATCAATCTTCTCAGTAAAATCAACGGTTTGACTCAGACGTTTTTCCTGTTCTTGAGACAAATTGGCTGCCGAACGATTGAGTTGGTATTGCAGTTCGTTTAACTTATTGGTTACTGCTAGTTTGATGCCTGTTTCAAGAGAAGTTTCACCATGATAGACGGCCTTGAGGACACTGTCCTCTTGGTCAATGGTTAGGTAACCCTTGATTTTCTCATCCTTGATAGCAGCCTGGGCACTGGCTTCATCCTTATAATCAAAGTTGATACCATTGGTACCCTTGAGCCCTTCTTCCACAGATGGCACAGTTGTTACTACTGCTATCTTGCTATTCTTGGCCATAGAAGACCCTTGGAGAAAGCCGATTCCTACAGATAAGGCTAAAAAGAGGAACGGCGAAATCACCATAAAGAAGAAACTCCACGACTTGACATGTCGAAGATAGGTTTCCTTCATTACAACCCACATATTTCTCATACTTCCACCCCTGATTCTAGTTTAAAGATTTCATCGATTGTTGGAGCTTGTTGGTCAAAGGTCGCGATGTATTGACCTTGAGTGAGGATTGGGAAGAGTTCTCTTCCAGCGCTCTCATCATCTAGGATCAATTTCCAACTGCCTTGCTTGGTCAAGCTCACCTGTTTGACATGAGGAAGATTTTCCAATTCTTCCTTACTTCGTTCACTTGAAACAAAGAGACGTGTTTTCCCGTATTGATTGCGAACATCCTGAACTGGTCCATGCAAGACCACACGCCCATCACGAATCATCAGGATATCATCGCAAAGTTCCTCAACATTGGTCATGACATGGTCAGAAAAGATAATGATTGCACCGCGCTCTTTCTCTTTTAAGATGACCTGCTTGAGCAACTCAGTATTGACTGGATCCAAACCACTAAAAGGCTCATCCAAGATAATCAAGTCTGGCTCATGGATTAGGGTGATAATCAGCTGAATTTTCTGCTGATTCCCTTTGGAAAGGCTCTTGATTTTGTCGGTCAATTTGCCCTTCACTTCCAATTTCTCCATCCATTGAGGGAGTTTTTCCTTGACTTCCTTGGCATCCATGCCCTTTAGAGTCGCCAAATAGCGAACTTGTTCAAGGACTGTCAGCTTGGGCATAAGACTGCGTTCCTCAGGCAGATAACCAATCCGAGCATAGGTTTCCTGACGAATCTCCTGCCCATCCAGACTGATCTCTCCTTGATACTCTAAAAATTTCAACATACTGTGGAAAATCGTTGTTTTCCCAGCACCATTCTTCCCGACCAAGCCCAGAATCCTTCCTGGACTTGCCTGAAAATCGACACCAAACAAGACTTGCTTGGGACCGAAACTTTTCTCTAGATTTCTTACTTCTAACATTTTCCACCTCCGAGATATGTTGCACTTATTATACTCCTTTTTGATAGCCTTTACAACGATTTATGTCCATTTTATCGGATTATAAGTAGCAAAAGTATCCTATCTCTAATAAATTTTAAGTGCTTCAGTGATAGCTTTAGTATAACTCATTAAAGACTTTCTGAGATGGCTTCCTCCTCAACTATCGCTTTTCTCTTCTGAACTGTCCTTTTGAAACTAAAAATCCACCCCGAGGGATGGATTTTAGACTATTAACGCACTTCTGCATTCACTTTTTCTTCCAGTGATGCTTGGATTTTTTCCATATAGCGTGCGACTTCTTCGTCTGTTAAGCTATCTTCTGGATTTTGGAAGGTCAAGCTATAGGCCATTGACTTCATGCCAACTCCCAGTTTTTCGCCTGAGAAGACGTCAAAGAGTTTGATATCTGTCAAACGTTTCACGCCTGCAGCTTGGATAGCATCGACTACTTCTTGATGAGTGACTTCTGCCTTGAGGAGTAGTGCCACGTCACGACTGACTGCTGGGAATTTGGTGATTTCCACAAATGGAGCAGCTGGTTGAAGGGCAGCTTCGATGGCTGAAAGGTTGAGCTCAGCTACATACGTTTCTGGAATATCGTAGGCCTTGCCAGTGACTGGATGCACTTGGCCAAGGAAACCAAGAACTTGGTCGCCGAGTGAAATCACGGCTGTACGTCCTGGATGGAGACTTGCAATCTCAGCTGTTGCTGTATAAGTCACTTCTAGTCCCAAGCGAGTAAAGAGCGCTTCAAGGATTCCCTTAGCATAGAAGAAATCAACTGGAACTGCTGCCGTTTGGAAATCTTTTTCTGCAACCAAGCCGGTCAAGGCAAAGGCAAAACTGTTGATTTCGTTTGGAAGTTCTTCTTTTGGATTGCCTGTTTGTTCAAAGACTTTTCCAATCTCGTAAAGAGCCAAGTTTTTGTTCTTACGAGCCACGTTATAGGCTACCGTATCCAAAATACCTGAGACCATATTTTGACGGAGGACAGAACGGTCCACTGTCATTGGCCACATGAGTTCTGTAAGGTTACTTGGTTGAGCTGTGAACTCAACTGCTTTTTCAGGTGTTGTAAGAGCGTAGGTGATGATTTCTGTCAAACCGGCTCCTTCAGCGATCGTACGAACTTGACGGCGCAATTTTTGTGTCGCAGTCAATTCACCTGCTGTACCATCGTCTTTTGGAAGACTGGTTGGCAAACGGTCATATCCATAGATACGAGCGATTTCTTCAAAGAGATCTGCTTCGATAGTGATATCCCAACGACGACGTGGGACGCTGACTGTAAGCTTTCTGCATTGCCAGAAAGGCCAAAGCCAAGACGACGGAAGACATCTTCCACATCAGCATAGGAAAGTTCTGTACCAAGGACGCGGTTAACATCTGCAAGAGTCGAAGAAACTTCCACATCTGAAGTATCAAGCTCTCCTGCTGAAACGATGCCCTTACGCACTGTCGCACCTGCAAGATCAGCAATCATGCTAGCCGCCGCATCAAGGGCTTCGTTAACAGTTGCCACATTGATGCCTTTTTCAAAGCGAGAAGACGACTCAGAACGAAGGTTGAGGCGTCCGCTAGTCTTGCGAATCGATTTGCCATTGAAAACAGCCGCTTCAAGGACAACACGACTAGATTTCTCAGAGATTTCTGTTGCTTGACCGCCCATGACACCTGCAAGGGCTACTGGTTTGTCAGCGACAGTGATGATTAAGTCATTTGTTTCCAAGTCACGTTCTTCACCATCCAAGGTCACCAATTTTTCACCAGCACGCGCTTCACGCACACGAATCTCGCTTCCTTCAAAGGTATCCAAGTCAAAGGCATGCATCGGTTGACCAAAGTAAAGCAGGATGTAGTTGGTTACGTCAACTACGTTATTGATCGGACGAATCCCTTCGTTCATAAGAAGGTTTTGCAACCATTGTGGACTTGGTGCGATGGTTGCATTGTCCAAGATACGGGCTGCATAGTAAGGCGCCTTGTCGGTATCGATACTTACAGAAAGTGCATCTGCTGCAGCTTCATTTGTTTCTGTTAAACTGAATTCTTTAAAGTTGACTGCCTTGTCATAGATGGCTGCCACTTCATGAGCCACCCCACGCATAGATAGAGCGTCTGCACGGTTTGGCGTGATAGAAAGTTCGATGATTTCGTCATCCAAGTCTAGGTAAGAGAAAACTTCATCCCCAGGAACAGCATCTTGAGGCAATATTTGGATTCCATCTGCGAATTCCTTCGGTACGACCGAGTCAGAAATACCTAGTTCACCAAGCGAACAGATCATTCCAAGTGACTCTAAACCACGGATTTTCCCTTTTTTAATCTTGTAATTATCAGCAATACGAGCTCCCGGAAGTGCCACCATGACCTTGATACCAGCACGCACATTTGGGGCACCACAAACGATTTGACGGGCTTCTTCTTCGCCAACGTTAACCTGACAGACATGCAAGTGAGTTTCTGGCACATCTTTGCAAGACAAGACCTCACCGACGACAATTTTTGAGAGACCGGCAGCCGGTGATTCCACACCTTCGACCTCAATCCCTGTAGTTGACATTTTTTCAGCCAACTCTTGTGATGGCACATCAATGTCCACCAATTCTTTTAACCATTTATAAGATACAAGCATAATTCTGATTGTAAGATCCCACCAAGTAAGACCTTTTCAATTCCTTTCTTTTTCTTCGAGTCAGTCATTTCTATTTCTAAACTATGTAAAAACGAGAGCGACTGTATAGGACTGTGTTTCAGGTTTCAATCTTATTTAAACTGTTCTGAGAAGCGGACATCGCCTTGGTAGAATCCACGAATATCGTTGATTCCGTAACGGAGCATAGCTACACGTTCTTGTCCAAGACCAAAGGCAAAACCAGAGTAAACTGTCGCATCGATACCACTCATTCAAGGACACGTGGGTGAACCATACCGGCACCCATAATCTCGATCCAACCTGTTTTCTTACATACGTTACAGCCTTCTCCACCACACTTGAAGCAGGAAACATCCACTTCAACAGATGGCTCTGTGAATGGGAAGTAAGATGGACGCAGACGGATCTGACGCTCTTCACCAAACATTTTTTGCACAATCAACTGAAGCGTTCCTTGCAGGTCCGCCATAGAAATGTTTTTCCCTACAACCAATCCTTCGATTTGGTGGAACTGGTGACTGTGGGTTGCATCATCCGTATCACGACGGAATACACGTCCTGGTGAGATCATCTTCAAAGGACCTTTTGAAAAATCATGGGCATCCATGGCACGCGCCTGAACTGGAGACGTATGAGTACGGAGCAAGATTTCTTCAGTGATATAGAAAGTGTCCTGCATATCACGAGCTGGGTGATCCTTTGGAAGGTTCATACGTTCAAAGTTATAGTAGTCTTGTTCTACTTCAAAACCATCCACTACTTGGTAACCCATCCCGATGAAGATGTCTTCAATTTCCTCACTGGTTTGTGTGAGGATGTGACGGTGACCAGTCGCAACTGGACGACCTGGAAGGGTCACATCGATGCTCTCGCTAGCAAGTTGTGCTTCAACTTTCTTTTCTTCCAAGAGCTTTGCTGTTTCTTCAAAAGCGGCCGTCAAGACATCACGAGCTTCATTGACGTGTTTCCCAATGATTGGACGCATCTCAGCAGAGACATCTTTCATCCCTTTAAGTATTTCAGTAAGCGAACCCTTTTTACCAAGGACAGAGACACGCAAGTCTTGCATCTCTTTTTCATTTTCAGCAGTAATCTGCTTCAAGCTAGCCAGCGTTTCTTCGCGAAGCGCTTTTAATTGTTCTTCAATAGTTGACATATTTCCTCCATCAGTCTCTCGTAGATAAAAAGAAAACCACATGCCAAAAACTCCACTCGGAGCGTTGACACGCGGTACCATCCGTTTTCATCTGACAAGTCAGACCTTCATTTCTAAATCCATGCGCAAGTGAATTCACCCAGCTTTCATATAGAGAGCTTACAGTCACGGCTCTCCTCCCTGATATACTCCCCTTGGGCTACTAGTCTTGCGGATTCCTATTCAATTACTACTTAGTTTATCAGATTTTCACCATTCTTGCAAGACCTATCTCACTTCTGTTTGCCTTTAAATCGCCATTGGAAGCGGAGCTTGTCATAGAAGGGAAATTCAATAAACAGGACTCCCAAGCCCACACAGAGACTGGCAAGAACGTCTGATGGATAATGAACTCCCAGATAGACTCTCGATACCAGCACACTGACTAGGTAGAGACCTAGCACGATTTGTACGATTTTTCTCCAAACCGAATCTTTAATCCGCTGACTGAGAATGACAATCAAAGTACCTACCATCAAGGTTACAGCCAGAGAATGCCCACTTGGGAAGGAGAATCCCTTCTCCTCGACTAAGTGTAAGATATCTGGTCGTGGGCGCTGGTAAATATTTTTAAAGGTCACGATTAAAAGACCGGCTAAGGCTAGATTGCCCGCCATGAAGTAGCTTTCTATCTTCCACTGCATACGATAAAAGACAAAGGCTGCGATAGCAACCCAGGTGATAATCACTGGGATATCAATCAAATGCGTAAGGGCACGGAACAGAATTGTCAAATAATTTGGCAAGCCCCCACGAATAGCTGTCTGAAGCGGTTGGTCAAAACCGACCAGCGTTTCGGGGTAAAACTTGACCATGTAGCCAAGAAGGACGAAAAGTAAAAGGGCAAAACTGCCCTTCATTAAAAATGTTTGTTTATCTCTCATAATGTTTTAAGGTTGGTTTCAAGAGGACGTATAACAACCAGAATGAAACGGCAAAGATTACACCCTCAATCAAGTTAAAAGGTAATACCATAGTCATTAGGTAGTTGGAAAGTCCCAAAATTTTTCCAATATCAAAGTTGGCAAACTTCGCGTACAAAGGAACAGCATAGACATAGTTGAGAACCAACATAGCCACAGTCAATCCGATAGTTCCCGCTAGAGATGCTAGTAGGAAACGAAGGGTGCTGCGTTCCTTTTTCCAAATCAAACCAAAAGCGATAACAAAAACTCCCAAGGCCACGATATTCATTGGCAAGCCAATGTAGGTATTCACTCCCTGGCTATTGAGAAGCAACTTCAAGAGTGATCGCAGCAAGAGAATCCCTAGAGCAGCAGGCAAATCCATGACCACCAAGCCCACAAGGACTGGCAAGATACTAAACTCGATCTTGAGGAAGGTCGCCGCTGGCAAGAGCGGAAAGTCAAGTACATCAGCACAAATGAAATGGCTGATAAAATCGCAATGGTCGAAAGTCGACGTGTGTTTGTCATAACAGGTTCCTCCAATTTTCTATAAAATCAGAAGAAGTTGGAAAGGATCCCTCTATCTATTCTCACTTTTTATATTCCAAAAGCTCCCCCTCACTCTATTGAGCAAGCGGTTGCAATTTATCTATAAACCCATCAGAACAGACAAGGCTATTCTTTCGTCTTCTCCCATCCAGACTATACTGTCGGTTGTGGAATCGCACCACATCAGCTTGCGCTCGCGGACTTCTTTAAGGGAAGGAAATAGAGGTTTTTCTTTTAGACTAGGCGACAAGCTGTAGGCATAACTTGTCAACAAAGTTTTAAAGGAAAAATTTTTCCTAATGATACTCAATGAAAATCAAAGAACAAACTAGGAAGCTAGCCGCGGGCTGTACTTGAGTACGGCAAGGCGAAGCTGACGTGGTTTGAATTGGATTTTCGAAGAGTATTAAAGTCACCGCCGGTCGGGAATTGCACCCAGCCCTGAAGACCCTTTAATCTTAACAAAAAACGCTTGCAAGTGCAAGCATTTTGTTTATTTCAATTTATCCGCTTCATAGGTGTGAACGAGCTCTAAACCAGCAAAATGTTGCTGACGAAGAGCCTCATAGACAATCATGCATACGGTATTCGAAACATTGAGACTGCGGACATGTTCATCGTTCATAGGAATACGGAGAGCTTTCTCAGGATGTTCACGCATAAAATCCTCTGGTAACCCCTTGTCTTCACGTCCGAAGAGAAAATACTGATCTTCACCACTTGCCAAATTCACCTCAGAATAGATCTTTTCTGCAAATTTCGAAATTAGGTAGACTTGCCCTTTCATCTGAGACATAAAGTCTGCCAAGTTATCATAAAAATGAATCTCTAACTTATCCCAATAATCCAAACCAGCCCGCTTCATCTTGCGATCATCAATGGGAAAGCCCATTGGTTTAATGATGTGGAGGGGAGAATTGGTCGCAGCGCAAGTACGCGCGATATTGCCAGTATTTTGTGGAATCTGAGGTTCAAATAAAACAATGTGATTTGTCATAATTGGCTTCCTTTTATCATTGCAAAAATAGCCACACTGCCCGGAGTCAAGCTCAGCAAACAGCGTGGTTAAGGCGTCGTTAACTTACCTCACAACAGGTTTGAAGTAAATCAGCGAAACTACTTTCTTAGTATAACACTTTCAGAACCAATGTCAATAGAAACGACTTGAATTTTTTTACTTTTTTTAATAGAAAAATTGCAAGAATAAGTGCAACATTTACTCGAACTCATCCACTAGAGCTTCACAAGCTGTTCTGTAAGCTAAACATTTTCGTGGTCTGTGATTGATATCATATAAAGCCTTGTTCAAATCCTCATCAGAGATAGTAGCTAAATCTGTTTTCTTTGGGAAATATTCTCTTAGTAAGCCATTTGCGTTTTCATTGCTTCCTCTCTGCCAGGATGAATAGGCGTCCGCCAAGAAAAAGAAAATTCCTAAATTCTCTACCAGAGGATAGCAGGCAAACTCTTTTTCCCCTGTCTGAAGTAAAGGTTTTAAGAGCTTCTTTTGGAAATAGCCTACAAAGTTGTTCGATGGCTGAAAACATGGCTTTGGCTGTTCTATCTGGTATCTTGAAAGCTAAGTAAAAGCGTGTTTTTCGTTCTAGAAAAGTCGCTAAACACCCCTTGCTTTTGCCTCTGGAAGACACCACAGTATCGAGCTCCCAGTGACCGAAAGTTTTACGATTCCGAACCTCTTTAGGACGTTTGGCAATCGACGTACCAATCCTAAATCTCCCACGTGTTTCTTTGGGTTGTCGAGTTTTGCCCTTTCGGCGAAGAACCCTTAAATCCAGATCAATCAAACCAGCATAGAGCCCAGTTATATATTGTTTTAAAAGCGACCATTGGCTTTTGTTCAAGCTGATAGCGGCCCCAAATCTGTTCAGGCGACCAAGAGGATTTTAAACCGTTCTCAATTTCCTTTTTCAACTTTGGTGTCAAACAAGGCTTCCGACCTTTTTGCTTAGCTCTGTGCTCGTATTGTTCCTGTGCTAAGGCTGCGGAATAAGCATTTTGGCATCGTCTTAACTCTCTTGAAATGGTAGACTTATGGACGCCAAGTTCACTTGCAATTTGGCAAGGTTTCAAACCTAATTCCAAGTAGGATTCTATCTTTATTCGGTCAGTTATGGTAAGATGGGAGTAGCTCATAGTTTTTCCTCGGGTTCTGTTTGTGTGGTTACTTACAGTTTACACCAATGAAACGCTATGAGTTTTTTTGTTGCACTATATTTTACAATTTATCAATAATATTCTCATACTCAGACATTCACTTCCAGAATAGCCTTATCAAGAGAGGTTAATCACTTCACCCGAAAGACATTCTTATAGAAGATAAGCATATTTATCTTCAAAAACGTGAAAAAGTTCTTTCTTCCCCTAAAAATCGCCTTAGCAAGTGCATTTTTTGCTAAAAAAGGGTATGATAGTTACATCATGAAAAAGTAGGTTTTTTATATGAAAATTGTCCTTGTTGGTGGAGGGAAAGTTGGTTTCGCCCTCTGTCGTTCACTGGTTGCAGAAAACCATGACGTTGTCCTCATCGAACAAGATGAGGCTGTCCTCAATCACATTGTCAGTCGCTTTGATATCATAGGACTCCTTGGAAATGGTGCTGACTTTGCCATCTTAGAGCAAGCCGGTGTTCAAGAGTGCGATATCTTTATCGCCCTAACCGAACACGATGAAGTGAATATGATTTCAGCGGTACTTGCTAAAAAAATGGGGGCCAAAGAAACCATCGTTCGGGTGCGAAATCCTGAATACTCTAATGCCTATTTTAAAGAGAAAAATATTCTTGGATTTTCACTGATTGTTAATCCAGAGCTCCTGGCAGCGCGTGCTATTGGGAATATTGTCGACTTCCCAAGTGCCCTTTCGGTCGAACGTTTCGCTGGAGGTCGAGTTAGCTTGATGGAGTTTGTTGTCAAAGATGCTAGCGATCTTTGCCAGATGCCCATTTCAGAATTTCGGAAAAAGTTTGATGTGATTGTGTGTGCTTTGGAGCGCAACCATGAGTTGATCATTCCAGGTGGTGAAATGACCCTTCAAGATAAGGATCGCATCTTTGTTACAGGAAATCGGGTCGATATGATGCGCCTGCACAATCATTTTAAGCTCGGACTGTTAAGAGCTTTCTGATTATCGGAGCAGGAAAAATTGCCTACTATCTCGTCGGTATCTTGAAAGACAGTCGCATTGATACCAAGGTCATCGAGATCAATCCTGAAAGAGCTCGTTTCTTCAGTGAAAAGTTCCCCAATCTCTATATTGTCCAAGGAGATGGAACTGCAAAAGATATTTTGCTAGAAGAAAGTGCTCCCCACTATGATGCAGTCGCAACCTTGACTGGAGTTGATGAGGAAAATATCATCACTTCTATGTTTCTTGACCGTGTTGGCGTCCATAAGAATATCACCAAGGTCAACCGAACAAGCCTTCTAGAGATTATCCACGCACCTGATTTTTCAAGTATCATCACACCAAAAAGCATCGCAGTAGATACCATTATGCACTTTATCCGTGGTCGAGTAAACGCTCAGTACTCAGATCTTCAAGCCATGCACCATCTAGCAAACGGTCAAATTGAAACTCTCCAATTCCAAATCAAGGAAGCTAATAAAATGACTGCCAAACCTCTATCACAGTTGAAATTGAAAAAAGAGGTTCTCATCGCAGCCATTATCCGAAAAGGAAAAACAATCTTCCCTACCGGAGAAGATATGCTTGAGGTGGGAGACAAGTTGCTCGTGACGACCTTATTGCCGAACATCACCAAAATTTATGACTTGATCGAGAGGTAAAAAATGAATAAAAGTATGATTCGTTACCTCCTCTCAAAACTTCTCTTGATTGAAGCTGTTCTTCTCCTAGTCCCTGTTAGTGTAGCGATCTATTACCAAGAATCCAGTCAAGTATTTATCGCTCTCTTTTCTACGATTGGAATTTTAGTCCTTCTCGGTGGTCTAGGCATTTTACGGAAACCGAAAAATCAACGGATTTATGCCAAGGAAGGAGTCTTAATTGTTGCCCTCTGTTGGATTCTATGGTCTTTCTTTGGTGGCCTCCCCTTTGTCTTTTCAGGACAAATCCCCAGCATCATTGATGCCTTCTTTGAAATCAGTTCTGGATTTACGACGACTGGTGCTACTATCCTAACAGATGTTTCCGTTCTCACTCGTTCCCTCCTCTTCTGGAGAAGTTTCACCCACTTGATCGGAGGGATGGGGGTACTCGTCTTTGCACTTGCCATTATGGACAATGCCAAGAATAGCCACTTGGAAGTGATGAAGGCTGAGGTCCCTGGACCCTGTCTTTGGCAAGGTCGTATCCAAGCTAAAAAACACTGCCCAGATTCTCTATCTCGCTTTATCTGGCTCTCTTCTCCCTTTTTGTGGTTATCTACTACCTAGCAGGTATGCCCTTGTTTGATAGCTTTTGTCATCGCTATGGGAACAGCAGGAACGGGAGGGATTCACCGTCTACAATGATGGAATCGCCCACTACGGCAGTTCCCTGATTACCTATCTTGTCAGTTTTGGCGTTCTGGTTTTCGGTGTCAATTTTAACCTCTATTACTTTCTCATGCTCCGTCGGGTCAAGGCCTTCTTTGGAGATGAGGAACTGCGGGCTTATGTCATTATTGTTCTGGTGTCTACCGGTTTGATCACCCTCAACACCCTCCACCTTTACCAAGGTGTCTCTAAGAGTTTTGAGATGGCTCTCTTCCAAGTATCCAATATCATTACGACAACGGGATTTGGTTACGGAGATATTACCAACTGGCCCCTCTTCTCCCAGTTTATCCTCCTCTTCCTCATGGCAATCGGTGGCTCAGCTGGGTCAACAGCAGGTGGTCTCAAAATTATCCGTGGACTGATCCTCACAAAAATTGCTAAAAATCAAATTTTGTCCATCTTATCTCCTCACCGTGTCTTGACTCTCCATGTCAATAAAACGGTGATTGATAAGGATACCCAACACAAGATTCTCAAGTATTTTGTGATCTATGCTATGATTTTATTGTCGCTCATCTTTATCATCAGCCTAGACAGCAATGATTTTCTAGTCGTGACCAGTGCGGTCTTCAGCTGTTTTAACAATATCGGACCAATTCTAGGTACAACATCGAGTTTTGCCATCTTCAGTCCCATCTCTAAACTCCTCCTCTCATTCGCAATGATTGCGGGTCGCTTAGAGATCTACCCAATCTTACTACTCTTTATGAAACGTACCTGGTCTAAACGTTAATTACATACAAAACCCCCTTTTACAAGCAAGTAAAAGGGGATTTTTTCTATTAAAAATGAGAAGACCTTTTGGTCCTCTCCGAATCTAATTATTTTTTAAGAGCTTCCTTGTAACGAGCAAGTTCTGCTTGATTGGCCCAAACATAGTGACCTGGACGAATTTCCACCATAGATGGCTTGTCTGTCTCATAGTCATGTTGGTCAGGATCGTAAACTTTCAAGACTTTCTTGCGTTCCAAGATTGGATCTGGAATCGGTACAGCAGATAGAAGCGCCTGAGTATATGGGTGGACAGGATTGTTAAACAACTCCTCTGTCTCCGCAACTTCGACGATAACTCCCTTATAGATAACTGCTATACGATCTGAGATAAAGCGAACAACTGACAAGTCATGGGCGATAAAGAGATAAGTCAAGCCCAACTCTTTTTGAAACTTCTTGAGCAAGTTCAAAACTTGCGCACGAACAGATACGTCCAAGGCAGAGATTGGCTCATCCGCAATAACGAAATCAGGCTCCATCACAAGGGCACGGGCAATCCCGATACGCTGACGTTGACCACCAGAAAACTCGTGTGGGTAACGGGTCAAGTGTTCTTTCAAAAGTCCAACTTCATGAATCATCTTTTGAACTTTTTCTTTTCGGTCTTCTTCATCTTTAAACAAGTGATAGTTGTAAAGACCTTCAGAGATGATATAGTCAACCGTCGCACGCTCATTCAAGCTGGCTGCAGGGTCCTGGAAAATCATCTGGATACGACGGATCAAGTCTGATGATTCCTTATGAGATTTTTTTCCCATTAATCTTATGACCATCAAAGATGATTTCACCTTTACTAGTATTATTTAGACCAATAATAGCACGACCAATGGTTGTTTTCCCACTACCAGACTCACCAACAAGAGAGAAAGTTTCTCCCTTGTTGATAAAGAAGTTGGCGTTTTTAACCGCGACAAACTTCTTACTTCCTTCACCGAAGGAAATTTCTAAATCTTTAATTTCTACTAATTTTTCAGACATTTCCTTCCTCCTAGTCTTCTAGATGAGCAAAGCCCATTTTATCACGAATCTTGTCATGCAAATCTGCAATGACTCCAGGTTTTTCAACTTTAGGAGCATTCTCATGAAGCAACCAAGTCTTAGCCCAGTGGGTATCAGTGACTGAAAACTTAGGTGCTTTCTGTTCAAAATCAATTTGCATCGCATAATCTGAACGAAGGGCAAAGGCATCACCTTTCAACTCAGTATAAAGAGACGGTGGTGTTCCTGGGATAGAGTACAATTCTCCTTTATCATCAGCAAGCTGTGGCAAGCTAGACAAGAGACTCCAAGTATATGGATGACGTGGATCGTAGAAGACTTCCTCAACAGTACCGTATTCTACAATTTCACCAGCATACATAACCGCCACCTTATCGGCAATACTTGCTACCACACCAAGGTCATGGGTGATAAAGATAATGGTAAAGTGGTACTCATTTTGCAAGGTTTTAAGCAAATCAATAATTTGCGCTTGAATGGTTACATCAAGAGCCGTTGTTGGCTCGTCACAGATCAAGATATCTGGACGACAGGCAAGGGCAATCGCAATAACGATACGTTGGCGCATCCCTCCAGAATATTGGAAAGGATACTCTTCAAAACGTTTCAGCATCTGGGATTCCGACCTTGTTCATATAGTCGATTGCCATCTCTTTGGCTTCCTTAGCAGTTTTCCCTTGGTGTTTAACGATAACTTCAGTGATTTGGCTACCGATTGTATTGATTGGGTCCAAACTTGTCATAGGGTCTTGGAAGATAGTCGCAATTTTAGCACCACGAATCTTCTCCCATTCCTTGTTAGAAGTAAGAGCGGTCAAGTCTTGTCCACGATAGTCGATGCTTCCTTGGGCAATACGTCCATTGTCTTCTAACATCCCTGTAAAGGTTTTTGTTAAAACAGATTTACCAGAACCGGACTCACCTACCAAGGCCAGAACTTCTCCTTCAATCAAGTCTAGAGAAACTCCTCGGATAGCCGTCAGAACTTTGTCACGAACGTCAAATTCCACGACAATATCACGAGCAGTCAAAATTACATTACTTTCTTTTGTCATGTCTACTCCTATCTATGTGTACGTGGATCACTAGCATCCGCTAGGTTTTGACCAACAACGAAAAGAGATAGAGATACCAAGATCAAGGTTGTCAACGGAATCCAGAATAAGTAAGCGTTGGTCGTAACGTTTTGTGAGTAATCTGAGATCAAACGTCCCAAACTTGGCACTGTTACAGGCAATCCCAATCCAAAGAAGGAAAGGAAGGCTTCATAAGAGATGAAGCTTGGCAACATCAAGGTCATTGTAGAAACAATAACAGATACCAATTGTGGCATGATGTTTTTAACGATGATTTTAAAGGTTGGCGTTCCAAGTGTTTGAGAAGCAAGGTTGTATTCCAAGTCACGGTAACGCATGATTTGGATACGAATCATATAAGCAATCCCAATCCAAGTTGTCACACTCATGGCAAAAATCAGATTCCAAAAACCAGCACCGATTGAGTAAGTCAAGACAATGACAATCAAGAGAGATGGAATGTTTGAAATAATGTTATAAACTTCCATCATGACGCGGTCAACGGATTTTGAAATTCCCCAAATCCCACCAACAATAACCCCGATCACAAGGTTGATAAAAGTGGCAATTACAGAGATAAGAATTGAATTACGCGCACCAAACCAAACCCCATCAAACAAGGATTTACCATTGCTATCTGTACCAAACCAATGTTCAGCATTGGGTTTGATAAAACGAGCAGAAAAGTCATTGACCTTACTTACATCGTTAAAGTCAAAATCTGAGAACATTGGATAAATAAAGCTCATCAAGATAATGGCAACCAAAATCCCCAGCATAATGACTGTTGATTTTTTCTTTAGAAATTGTCTAAATACAGAACCCCAGTATGAATAGGCAGGAGCATCAATTGTTTCAGAGGCAAAATCGTCACGTTTTACGAACTGAAATTTTCTTTATCGATTGTTGACATTATTTGCCTCCTTTCTCTGTCAATTTAATACGTGGGTCAAGCATGGTCATCCAGATATCTCCTACAAAGAGTGAGAAGATAGAAATACATGTGAAGATGAAGACGAGACCAACTACCATTGAGTTGTTGGATGCCTTAACAGAGTCAATCAACATTTTACCCATACCTGGGAAAGCAAAGACCGTTTCTGTCAATGTTGCACCACCAATAACTCCGATTACGGCACCAGGAATACCTGAAACCAAAGGAACCATGGCATTTTTAAAGATGTGTTTATTTGAAATTTCTTTTTCAGACAAACCTTTGGCACGAGCAAAACGTACGAAGTCCTGAGATTGCAAGTCGATCATGTAACGACGAATCCAGATAGCTGTACTTGGTGCACCCAGCAAACCTAGAATGACTGCTGGCAAGACATATGAACGCCAGTCCCCTGCTCCCAAGATAGGAAATGAATCTGGCAGACCGATAGATGATCCAATCAAGCGCACGATATAAACCAAGGCAATCGTTGGAAGGGCAAGCAAGAAGGTTAGAGCACCTGTCGAGAAGCTATCAATCCAAGTATTCTTGTGGCGAGCCATAGCAGATCCAAGTGGAATCGCAATCGCATACGAAATAATCAAACCGATCAAACCAGCAACCGCTGAGCTTGCAATCATTGATGGGTATTGATAATTACTTTCTGTAGCTGTATATGGATCGTCTTTACCATAGTTGGCTACTTCACGCGCGTCTGCTTGACTTGGAGATTTGTAGGTACGAGAGTAAATATCTACAGATGAAGTCTTTTTACCTGTAGGGAATTGAACTTCTGATGTCTTAGTTTGTCCCTGACCTTGTGTGATAACCTGAAGCACTGGTGTGTTTGCATAAGTTGGGTAAGAGTCACCCAAGTTAATGTTCACAAAATTTTGGTGTACAAATGGGAATTGATTGTTGAAATACAAAAGGTATTTATGTTTTGTACCTGAACCAACCAATGACCAACCGATAGCAGGGTCATTTTCAAAACGAAGATAACGCTGCAAGTTTGGATTTTCAGGGTCTTGAATCTTGTTTGGATGATCAATATCAATCAAGTTGGAATAGAATTTGAAAACACGTTCAAAAATTGGAATTTCACGCGTAGCATAGAATTGACCACTTTCTGAGAACACACCGAGTGTCCAACCATTTCCTAGTTGGTTGATGTATTTTTCGTAGATTGCCTTATTGGTATCATTGGCATCCACTGTTACAGATGAGTCCATTGTGCTCGCTCTTTCTTGCAACTCTTTGGTATCGTAGTACTCGATATAGCCCATCCGTTCATAAACGGTATTTTCATAATTATCCCGCTTGTCCGGCGTCGTTGCAATCTTGTTATAGTTGGTATCCTGCTTGAAAATCAATTTTCGAGGAACCATCGTATAAATAATTGTGTAAGTCAAAGTTGTCACCAAGAAAATAGACAACAATGAACGCAATACACGCATAAAAATATATTTCTTCATATCGTTTCCTTTTAAAATCCCAAAAGAACCTTCTCCTCATGGAGAGAAAGTTCTCTTGAGAGTTATTTATTTAACGTGATTTGTCAATTCTTTTTTTGAACTTTTTCGTTTGATTCTTTTTTCTCTTTGAGCCATTTCTCACGAGCTTGTTCGTACTCAGCTTTCGTTACAACCTTATCCTGCAACTGAATGTACTTGAAGTAAAGATCTGAACTCTTGTCTCCAGATTGGCTATAAGAAGCTGTGAATGGTACTACACGAGAAATGAATGGTGCTGCACCGCTACCAGACATGGCAGGGATGAAGAGAGAGCTATCTGTCAACCAAGCCTGAGCTGCAGCGTATTTTTCATAACGAACATTCAAATCGCTGGTTTCTTTAGCGGCTTCATCAACTAACTTATCGTATTCTTTCAAACCAACTTGACTAACTGCTGGGTTCGCTGGATCGTCAAATCCCATGTAGGTTTTGGTTTGCGACTTGTTTGTTGATTTGAGGATATCAAGGTAAGTTGATGGATCTTCATAGTCTGGGTTCCATCCAACTGCACCTGATAGATCCCAATCTTCTGCTGCTGCATTTGGTGCATGGTATGTGATATTCAATGCCTCATCTTTAGAAATTTGATGAATATCAATGACTACGTTTTCTTCTCCAAGCACTTTTTCAACTGTCTGTTTGAAGGATTGGATACGAGCAATATACCCTTTGTTTGTTTGATCTACTGGAATATCCAAATGGATTGGGAATTTCACCCCTTCAGCTTCTAATGCAGTTTTAGCTTTGGCAAATTCTGCTTTGGCCTTATCTGCGTTGAAAAGTCCATCTTGACCATCAGCAAAGTTTACGTTTTTCCACTCATCACCGTAAGCAGCCATCTTCTCAGTTACCAAGTCACCGAAGGTCTTGTCACCCGCAGCGACAAAATCTGGTTTTACAAAGAGATTACGAACAGCAAGAGGAGCACCTTCCTTACCATTAATTTGCGCTGAATAAGCTGTACGATCAACGGCAAAGTTCAAGGCCTGACGGAAGTCTTTGTTAAGAAGGGACTTCTTAGTTGACGTTTTTTCTTCGTCAGTTGTTTTAGCGGTGTATTTGTAACTTTGACGGTCAATATTGACACCCAAACCAGTAATTCCTGGTCCAGCTGGTGTGTAGTAGATATTGTCTTTGTAGGTCTCCGCTACTTTAGAGTAGTTTGAACTTGTGGGGAAGAGACGAGCATAGCTATAAGCTCCACTTGTAAAGTTCCGTTCAAGAGACTCTTGATCCGATCCGTCATAGAAAGCAAGGGTTACTTTATCAAGATGAACATTTTCCTTGTCCCAATATTGTTCATTCTTCGCAAATTCGATAGAAGACTTGGCAGTCAAACCTTTCAGCAAGAACGGACCATTGTAAAGTAATGATGTAGGATCCGTTGGTTTAGCAAAATCATCCCCTTTTGATTTTTCAAATTCTTCGTTTAATGGCCAGAAGATTGAGTAAGCCATCTTAGAGTTCCAGTATGGTTCTGGTTGGTTCAATGTATACTCAAGAGTATAATCATCAACTGCCTTAACACCTACTGTAGAAAAGTCTTTTGAATTTCCTGCCAAATAGTCAGACAAACCTTTAACAGAATTTTCTGCTAGGTAAAGTGCTTCTGACTTTTTATCTGCTGCGTGTTTTAAACCATTTACAAAGTCTTTAGCTGTCACTTCAGCATATTCTTCCCCCTCAGAGGTAAACCATTTGACTCCTTTACGGATTTTGTAGGTATAGGTCAAACCGTCTTTTGAAACTGACCAGTCTTCTGCAACTGCAGGAGTCAAATTCCCATATTTGTCATTTGTAAAGAGACCATCAATACCATTTGAAGTGGCTAATTTAGTACTTTGTTTCCCCGAAGCAAGGTAATCCAATGTTTCAGGATCTGATGAATAAACATATCCATAATTTTTTGGCGCTGTTGAATCAGATGATTTTGAAGAACCGCAAGCAGCTAGTACTCCTGTTGCTAATAAAGCAACTCCTGCTGCAACAAATACTCTACTTTTTTTCATATTTTTTTAACTCCTCTTGAAAAAAATTTTAGGCTTATTGGAAATTATAACATATTTTTTTAAAAAAAGTAAACGAATTTTTCAGAATATTTAGGCGCATTTCCTCAAAAAAACTTCTATTTGTCAAAATTCTTGCATTCTTTTGTTTGTTTCTGCAAGAAATACTTTCTAGTCCGACCCTCTTTAGAATGGGATTTTTTTACAAGCTTTTTTCTCACTTCCTCAATCATCATCTGTTTTCCTAAATTGGATTTTAGAATAAGAAACTATTGACGGGAAATGATTTTCAAGGTATAATAATAAACGTTGAGGCGGTATAGCCAAGTGGTAAGGCACGGCTCTGCAAAAGCTTGATCGTCGGTTCAAATCCGTCTACCGCCTTTCAGTACCTGAATTAACAGGAATTAACCAAATGAAAAGCTCGTAAAACCGGGCTTTTTTATTATTCCTAATAAGTGGGGATAACTGAACCTACCATCTAGATTTACAAAAAGCAGTGACTCAAGTCACTGCTTTATTCTGTTTCTTCTTCAGGTTCTAGTTCTGTGATTTGAACTTTTACCTTGGTAACACGTCCATTTTTCACCTTATCATTGGTCAGGACAATTTGTTTGTTTTGACTGACCAGTTCATAACTGATTTTTTCAGTTGTTGGAATCGTACCAACACCCGTCAAATAATAACCGGCGATGGTATCCACATCATCGCTTTCTAGTTCGACACCAAAGTAGTCATTGAAGTCGTTAAGATTCATGGTTCCCTGTGCAATATAGGTGTCCTCACCGATTTGATGGACTTCGATTTCTGCCCTATCCGTCTCGTCATCGATCTCACCGACAATCTCTTCTAGAAGATCTTCCAGAGTTACCAAACCAGCCATACCACCGTATTCGTCTAGTAAGATGGCCATTTGATTTTGGGTATTTCGAAGCTCTTTAAGGAGGTCGTCCACAAAGATGGTCTCAGGCACAAATAGTGGTGTTTGGAGGATTCGTTTCCAGACAATATTTTCAAAGCCATCTGCATAGGCAGCGTTTAGCAAACGCTTGGTATGAATCAAACCAATCACATTGTCCTTATCCCCATCGTAAACAGGGATACGTGAGAAATTTTGCTTTAGAATACTTTGGATAATCGTTTGACTGTCATCCTGAATATCTACCATAAAGGCATCTGTACGAGGCACCATTAGCTCACGAGCCATTAGTTCATCTAGAGAAAAGATTCCCTGTAGCATTTCAATCTCATCTGCATCCAGTGTTTCTTCACTATTGGTGAGCATGTACTCTATTTCATCACGTGTCATCTTTTCATCAGCATCATCAAAGGTCATTGGCGTCACACGGCTCAATAGATTAGTTGAAGCCGACAGAAGCCAAACAAAGGGGCTGACAATTTTCCCCAAGCCAATAATGACTGGTGCGGTTCGGATGGCCAAGTTATCTTTCAGATTTAGAGCGATTCTCTTGGGATAGAGTTCCCCAAAAACAATAGAAATATAGGTCAAGAATGCTAAAGAGAGAAAACTTGCAATAGCGTAAGCTGTTTCACTATTTCCTATCCAAGATGCGATTTCGCGTCCTAGCGTTTCTGCTAAACTAGCCCCTGACAAGATGGTAATTAACGTGATACCAACTTGAATTGTTGATAAAAAGTGGTTAGGATTTTCAAGTACCTTTAACAAACGAATGTAACGTTTGTCTCCCTCTTCTGCCTTTTGCTCCACTCGGGAACGGTTTAGTGACACCATCGCCATTTCAGTGGCTGAGAAAAAAGCATTTAACAAGGTCAAGATAAATAACAATACAAACTGTAGCAACAAATTCTGACTGCTCGGGTCTTCCATAGTCCTTCTCCTAAAATAGTATCTTGTGTTCCATTATATCATAAAATCCATCAGGATTCACATTATTTTTCATTTAAAGAACAACTCCCCTGCCTCTAGAAGACAAAGGAGCTGTTTTTATAGTATCTATTACTTCTAATCTGTCACTGTTACTTGCCCTGTTCGGTAATCAAGCTGGATTCCCTTTTGAACATTGGGGATTAGGACATTGAATTCCAATTCGCCATCTGAAGACTTGGCTTCGATTTGTGAAGCGGATGGAACCAAATCCTCATTTGTCGCATAGTGGAGAGTTACCCGATAACGGACTCTCTTATTCTGGTCTAAGGCTTTCCTAACCAGACTCTCATAGTAGTTCTGACCTGTCGAATCTTCAGCCTGCGCTTGGTTTGCCCAAGCTGTCTGGACTGCAATGTTCTTGGGATTGCTGGTAGAGGCATCAAAACCATCCAAACCACCTATCAAGGCATAGCCCAGCAGGTGTCCTCTATCAACTGCATGTGTATAGGCTCCCTTTAGATTCTTGACCTGATGCCATCCTGGTGGCGTCCAAGAGGTAGATCCATTTCCAGTCTCTTCACGATTCTTATACTGCCGAGTCGCTTTGGATAAGATGGCATTGGCAACAGTTGGAACTGTTTCTTTTCCCACTGTCTTTGTTTTATTATCCGCATAGGGTTTGCTAGAAACCTTGGCATCTAGATTGGTTTTATTGCCATTGACAATGAAGGCCCCTGCTCCATTCCACTCGAGCCCCCCCTTGATTTGATTTTTGATTGACTCAGTTAAGACACTTTCAGCTAGCTCCTGACTGGGAGCTTCTGAAGCTTGTTTTTTCTGACTAACCTTGGTTCTAGGGGAGTTTGGCGCTGTCTGCATCTGCTTGATATAGTAGCTTCCAGCAGCCAATAGTAAGAATATAAGTAATCCTGATCAGAGCTTGTCTTGTTTTTTTGTCCATTTTTCTCCTTATTTCTTTAGAAAAAGACTGGTCTCCCAGTCTAATTTCCTGTAAATTTGCTAATCAATTCCTGCCACTTTGCTGGAGACAAGATTGCCCATGGATCCTGTCCCTTTCCTAGGATGCCATAACCAACCATCAAGCCGATTCCTAAAGCCAGAAAGCCTAGCAATAGTACGATAAAAATCAACAGTAAACGACGGAGTACATAGCGTAAGTTTTTATTCTTCTTCATCATTTGCCTCGATTCGCTGAATCTTCGCTCCTAGCTGAGCCAATTTCTCATGGAAACGGTAGTAACCTCTATCAAGGTGGACTAACTTACCAACAACTGTTTCTCCCTGCGCCACCAGACCTGTCAAAATCAAAGCAGCACTAGCGCGAAGGTCCGTTGATAGAACTTCTGCCCCCTGTAAAGCCTGTCCCCCAACAATACGAGCTGTGTCACGGATAATCTCTGAATGCAAGCCCATACGGCGCATTTCTTCCAAGTGTTGGAAGCGATTCTCAAACACCGTTTCCACCATAGTGGATTCCCCTTTTGCGACTGTCATCAGGGCTGTAAATTGTGCCTGCATATCTGTGGGAAATCCTGGGTGTGGTAAAGTTTTTACATGAACAGCCTTGAGATTTTCAAGTTGAGAACGAATACGGATACCTTCTGACTCCTCTGTCACTTCAACACCCATTTCAAGTAGTTTTGAGATTAAGGGGCGATTGTGCTCCCAGACTGCATCACGAACGAGGACATCTCCACCAGTCATAGCTGCAGCCACCATAAAGGTTCCAGCTTCGATACGGTCCTGTACCACATTATGAGTCGTTCCATGGAGTTCCTCGACACCAGTCACTGTGATGGTTTCGGTACCAGCTCCCTTGACCTTGGCTCCCATTTCATTAAGAAGGATAGCGAGGTCAACAATTTCTGGCTCACGCGCAGCATTTTCAATGACCGTCACACCATCAGCTAGAGTCGCTGCCATCATGAGGTTTTGTGTTGCACCGACACTAGGGAAGTCCATGTAGATATGAGCGCCATGCAGGCGTTCTGCCTTGGCTTCGATGTAACCAGCTGTCTGGGTAATCTTTGCCCCCATAGCTTCCAAACCTTTGAGGTGGAGGTCGATGGGACGACTCCCGATGGTACATCCCCCTGGCATAGAAACTTTGGCATGGCCTACACGAGCAAGGATTGGTCCCAAGACAACGATGGATGCACGCATCTTGCTGACATACTTGTATGGAGCTTCCTCCGTGATATCACCAGTCGCATCAACCTCGACAACATGAGCTTCCTCATCAAAGTCCACCTTGGCATTCAGACCTCGAACCACTTGATTCATGGTGAAAACATCTGACAAGATTGGGACGTTCTGCAAGACTGTCTTACCCTTGCTTGCTAGAATAGTCGCTGCCAACAAGGGCAAGACTGCATTCTTTGCTCCCTCGATCGTCACACTCCCGACCAGACGATTATCTCCGCCTTGAACCACAATTTTTTCCATAGTTGTTTCCTTTACTTTTGATTTTATAATAGTCCTCTAAGTGCTTCTTGCCACAGTTGGTACAAACTGATAAAGAATGAACTCAAGATGTAGCCCATCACAATACTAAAGAAGCCTACCAACAAACGAACCTTTTTTGTGTTAGTAGCGGTCACTTTTAAAACCTTTTCCCATCTCACAAGATCCTTCAAAAGGTAAAAACTCAAATAAATAAAGAGTATATGACTACTTAGAGTGAATAATAATTGAACCATTTGACTATTATACCATCTTATCTGCTTGCGCGCTAGTTTTCAATTTTTCTACGAATTAGGGATTGTTTTTAAGGTAATCAATCGCATCCTGCAAGGTTTTAACAGGCACGATTTTCATCTCTGTTTTAATCGTTTTAGCAGCCTCTAAGGCTGTTTCATAGTTGCTTTTCGCATTGGGATCTGCTTTTTTTGCTTCCTCGGTGACTGGATTGTCAGGAGCAAAAAAGATGTTGGCTCCCTGACGAGAGGCTGCAACTACTTTTTTGTCAATTCCACCGATGTCTCCAACATTTCCATCGCGATCAATGGTTCCCGTTCCCGCAACGATGCGGCCATTACGAAGTCCTGGATCTGCTATCTGGGTGTAAATAGCGAGACTAAACATGAGACCAGCACTTGGCCCGCCGATACCAGCTGTTGAAAAGCGAATGGGAACATCACTGGTCACTTCCGTACGATCAATCAAGCCAATCCCAATACCGTTTTTCCCGTTTTCGAGAGTGATAATCTTACCTTCAGCAGACTTGACTTTTCCGTCTTCTTCATAGGTTACCTTAACCGTGTCCCTAATTGTTGAGAGTTGACATAGTCAACTAAGTCTTTTGAACTATCAAATGTTTTATCATTAACAGCCGTCACTGTATCCGCTATGTTCAGAATGCCTTTGAAGGTTGAATTGTCCGTCACGGTCAAGACATAGACTCCCAAGTACTTGAGTTCGATATCCTTTCCAGCCGTCTTCAGTCCTTGATACTTGGCCATATTTTGAGAAGTTTGCATGTAGAACTGATTGATCCGCATAAATTCTGCATCAGTAGAGCCACCCGTAGTCTCCTTGGCACTTCTTATATCTGTGAAAGGTGTTAACCAAGCATAGACAAGATGCGATAGGGTTGCGTGTCGAATACCGACTGTCACAAACTGGTAAGCTCCTGCTTCTGTGTCTTCTGTTTCATTGACTTTCAAAACGCGACGAATATCTTCCGCTCCACCTGGAACTTCTATGTAGTATGGTAAAGGTACTACAAAGGCTAAAAAAGTCAATACTAGTGCTAGGATGACATATAAGGGCCATCTAGTTTTTTTCTTCATGTTCTAATTCCTCCACAACACTGTTTGGGACATATTGCTGAATCTCCTGACCAAACTTCAGAAGTTCTCTCATAGCTGAAGAGCTAATATAAAGATGCTCTGGGCGACTATATAGGTAAATGGTTTCGATTTCTGGAGCCAGTTGATGATTGTAGTAATCAAAACTAGACTCGTATTGTAAGTCGGTTGCATTCCGCAAGCCACGGACAAGGGTCTTAGCACCCAATCTTCTTGCAACATCGACGACTAGTTGGTCATGAGAAGTCAGCACCTCTACATTCTCTAAATGCGCTACGGCTTTTTCAACTGCTCGTTTGCGATTTTCAACGGGGAGAAAACCTTGTTTATGGGGATTGTAGAAAACCCCAACATAGAGCTTATCAAAGAGTTGGCTGGCACGTTCAATGATATCCAGATGTCCATTTGTCATCGGATCAAATGAACCTGTAAATAATCCAATTTTATCTGACATAGACCGTCACCTTACTAATCCCATATATTTTTTCCTTCCAGATACCTAAGCAGGCGATTTCTTCTGGTAGTTCTACAGACTTATCGGTTTCACAGACAACCATGATATCTTCGGAGAAAAGGTTTCTTTCTGCCATTTTTTCGATATCTGCAACGATTTGTTCCTTGGCATAGGGAGGGTCTAAAAAGACCAGGTCAAAGGGACCTTTCACTTGCTCCAAGGCCCGTTCAGCCTCCATCTTTAAGAGCTGAAATTTGGAAACTTCCTTGGTCATTTGGATATTTTCAGCGATGATAGCTTGTGCCTTTCGATCCCGTTCCACTAAGACAGCATGGGACATCCCTCTTGACACAGCTTCAATAGACAGACCGCCACTGCCAGCATAGAGATCCAAGACACGACCACCCTCAAAATAGGGACCTATCATGTTAAAGATAGCTCCACGCACCTTATCTGATGTCGGCCTCGTCGTCTTTGCCTTCTAGCGTCTTGAGAGGACGCCCCCATAGATTCCTGATACGATTTTTCATACCGTTTATTATACCAAATTATGGGCAAAAGAGAAGAAAACCGAACCTTGCGGTTCGATTCTCTACAAAATATTTTCGTAAGTATCGCGAACTTCTTGAGGCCAAACACTGGTCTGAACCTCTCCGATGTGTTTCTTACGAAGAAGGAACATGGCCATCCGAGACTGTCCAATCCCTCCACCAATTGTCAATGGGAAAAGACCGTTAAGCAAGGCCTTGTGCCATTCCAACTCCAGACGATCTTCGTCTCCTGTAAGAGCCACTTGGCGACGAAGGGTATCCTCATCTACCCGAATCCCCATTGATGAAAGTTCAAAGGCACAACCAAGAGATTCGTTCCAAACGAGAATATCGCCCATTTCAACCCTTTGTAGCCATTTTTCAGACTCTGTTGTCCAGTCATCATAGTCAGGTGCGCGACCGTCATGAGGTTTTCCGTCAGGCAACTCGCCACCAATACCAATCAAGAAGACAGCACCGAACTCTTTACAGATCGCATTTTCACGCTCTTTTGGTGTCAAGTCTGGGTAACGTTCTACCAACTCTTCTGTATGGATAAAGGTGATTTGTTTTGGCAAGATCGATTCGATATCATAGCGAGCTTCTACTGCTAGCTCTGTCAGACGAATAGCCTTGTAAATCTTTCTCAACGGTTTCTTTGAGATAGGCGATATTGCGTTGACCATTTGGGATAACCTTTTCCCAATCCCACTGGTCCACATAAACTGAATGGGTCGCATCAAGCGAATCTTCATCTGGGCGAAGAGCCTTCATGTGGACGAACAGAACCTTCACCTTCACCGAAACCAAAACGAGCTAAGGTGTGGCGTTTCCATTTGGCAAGTGAGTGAACGACTTCATAGGTTTCATCTGGAATCTGCAAAACCTTGACGGATACTGGATTTTCGATACCTGACAGGTTGTCCTGCATCCCATCTCCGACCTTGCTCAAGATAGGACCTTGAACTTCAACAACTTCTAACTTATCTTTCAAATACTGGGTAAAAGTGTTTTTGACAAAGGAAATTTCTTCTTGTTGATGAATAAAACTTTTCTTCATAAACAGCTCCTCAAAAATTAGTTAAAAGCATTATACACCTATTTCCAAGAAAAGAAAAGAGTAAATAAGAAAAAGTCAGTGCTCTTTTGAACACTGACTCTGTCATTCATTAATCGTTTCGACCAAAGATACGTAAGATGCTAAGGAAGAGGTTGATAAAGTCTAGGTAGATGCTGAGCGCCATTGAGATGACCCAACCTGTCGCTACTTGTCCTCGTGACTGCTCATAAACATAGCGAATCTTTTGGTTATCCCAAGCAATCAAACCTGAGAAGACCAAGACCATGGCAATACTAATCATGTAGTCAAAGAAGCTATTGGCTAAAAATAGATTCACAACCATGGCAATGATGAGACCAACAAGCGCTGCCATCAAAGCTCGTCCCATTCCACTCAAATCTTTCTTGGTGAAAATTCCGATTGCCGCCATGACAAAGAAGAGTAAGGCACTGGATACAAAGGCTGACAAGACGGTCCCAGGTGTATAGAAGGCTACGACAAAACTAAGCGTAAAACCATTTAAAACAGAATAAACTAAAAATACTGGGAGAGCTGCTGGGCTATTTTTGGCAGCCATGCTACTTGCAACAAAGACTAGAGCAAGTTCTGCAAAAGTTGCAATCATCAACCAGAGACGGCCATGCATTAAAAAGTAGACCAATTGGGACTGAAAGACTGTCAACATCAAAGCTGACACGAGAGCCGATAGACCAATCCCAAGTCCTACAAAAGCATAGACCTTAGCGTAAAATTGATTGAGACCTGAACGTTCTTGAATAATCGTTTGATTCATTCTGATTCTCCTTTTTCTATAAATATGTCTTGATTATAACAAAGATTTTATAAATTAGCTGAAATAAAACATCAAAATGCCTGCTGCAACTGCTACGTTGAGACTTTCTGCTCGGCCTTTCATGCCAATGTGAACCAGCTGATCAGCACTCTCAGCCATAACAGAACTAATCCCCTGTCCTTCATTTCCCATGACTAAAGCAAAGTTTTCTAAGGGAGAAAGCTCACGATAGTCCTTGGATTCTTTGGATAAGGTCGTTGCTAGAATGGGCAAATTGCTCTTCTTTGCCTCTTCTACAAAGGAAGCAAGAGACATCCGATAGATGGGCAAATGAAAATGACTTCCTTGCATGGATCGCAGGGTCTTGAGACTGTAGATATCTGCTGACTTGTCTGAGACAATAACCCCTGTAAAACCTGCAGCATCCGCAGTCCGAATCATGGTACCTACGTTCCCAGGATCTTGGACATCTTCTAAAAATAAAAACTTTCCCCGACGAAGATCGGGCAGACCCACTTCTTCTTTTTGAATCACTGCAACAATCCCTTGAGGAGTTTGCGTATCTGCCAAATCTAGCAAAATCTCCTCTGAAACCCAGACTGTTTGTGGAAAAGCCGCTAGCTGATCTCGGTAACTTTCTAGAGCAAAAATCTTCTCAATCGTCACTCCTGCTTGAACAGCTTCTTCAAACAAGTGCCATCCTTCAATCAAATAAGCAGACTTTCGATATTTTTTTTGATGTAATTTCTTGGCATTTTTTACCACAGAATTGGCTTTTGAGGTTATAATAGTCATAGAAATATTATAACACAATCAAAGGGGTTTGGTATGCAAAAAGGTTAGAATGATTGCCCAAGGCAGGGTGCAGGGTGTTGGTTTTCGCTGGGGTGTTTATACTTTAGCTCTTGAAATCGGTGGCATCACTGGTCGTGTCTGGAATAACGATGATGGCACAGTGGAAATTCTTGCTCAGGCAGACTCCTCTGCAACTATGGCAAAATTTATCCAAGAAATCCGAAAAGGTCCGACACCTTTTTTTCAAAAAGTTACCTATCTAGATGTACAAATGAGCAACTTTTTCATCCTATTCGGACTTCAAAGTCGCAAATTAGGTCTCTAGAACTATTGTATATTTTTACAAAAAAACAGTAGAATAGAGAGGTATAATTTTTAAAGAAGGAATGAAAACATTGAAATCTATTAAACGTTTTGCCCTCTCTGCTATGGGAGTGGCTATGCTACTCGTCTTGTCAGGCTGTGTCCAAGTAGACAAAGCAACAGGACAACCCACAGGATTGATTTGGAATACTATCGGAGCACCTATGGCTGAAGCCATCAAATACTTCGCTACTGATAAAGGTCTAGGCTTTGGTGTGGCTATCATTATTGTAACCATCATCGTGCGTTTGATTATCTTGCCACTTGGTATCTACCAATCATGGAAGGCAACGCTTCACTCTGAAAAAGATGAATGCCCTCAAACACGTGCTCGAACCACATCAAACACGCCTCAAAGAGGCAACAACTCAGGAAGAAAAAAACTAGAAGCGCAACAAGCTCTCTGGGATGCTCAGAAAAGAACATGGCATCAGTGTGTTCGGTGGAGTAGGATGTTTCCCTATCCTCATTCAAATGCCTTTCTTCTCTGCTATCTACTTTTGCAGCCCAATACACTGATGGTGTAGCTAGCTCTACCTTCTTGGGTATCAATCTTGGTTCCCCAAGTCTGCTCCTTGTCGCCTTTCGCTGGTATCCTCTACTACCTCCAATCAATTCTCTCACTTCATGGCGTAGAAGATGAGATGCAAAGAGAACAGCTCAAGAAAATGATCTACATGAGCCCTCTCATGATTGTCGTCTTCTCCTTCTTCGCACCAGCCAGTGTGACGCTTTACTGGGTTGTCGGTGGTTTCATGATGATTCTCCAACAGTTCATCGTTAACTATGTCGTTCGTCCAAAACTTCGCAAAAAAGTTCGTGAAGAATTTGCCAAAAATCCACCAAAAGCAAGTTCATTTTCAACTGGAGGCGGACGCAAAGATGTCACTCCAAACCAAGCAACTGCGATCATGACTAATAAGAAACATAAGAAACGCAATGCTGGTAAACAACATTCTAGAAAATAAGAAAAAAAGCTTAGCTGAAAGGCTAGGCTTTTTATGCATCACAAAAGCCCGATGTCTCCATCAGGCTTCTTTTTTTATCCATGAACACGTTTCATGTAGTCTTGGTAACTTTCTGTATCCATCAATTCCTTGGCATTCTTAACACGGTCTGCTGTTGGAGGTTTGACCCCTTCAAGCGAATAAGGAATCCCTAGTTCACGCCATTTGAACTCACCCATCGTATGATAAGGTAGAATTTCAAACTTGTCAACGTTTTTGAGGGTTTTAACGAATTTACCGAGTTCGATCAAGTCGTCATCTCTGTCTGTCAATCCCGGTACGAGAACGTGGCGAATCCAAACAGGCTTCCCAATATCTGATAGGTACTGGGCACAGGCCAAGATGTTTTTATTGGTTTGGCTTGTGACAATCTTGTGCTGTTCTTCGTTGATTTCCTTGATGTCCAGGAGAACCAAGTCTGTCACCGCCATGAGTTTATTAAACTTTTCGAGATAACGTGGTTTATTACGGAACGGAAGGGCACAGGTATCCAAAGTACAGTGGATTCCTTTTTCCTTGGCCTTGGTAAAGAGGGCAATTAGGAAATCAATCTGTAAGAGGGCTTCTCCTCCACTGACAGTGATTCCTCCCTTGTCTCCCCAGAAACCACGGTAGCGAAGGGCTTCTGTCAAGACATCGTCTACTGTGCGTTCGCGTGATTTATTGGTCTCCATAGCCCATGTGTCGGGGTTATGACAGTACTGGCAACGCATGTGACAGCCCTGCAAAAAGACAATGAAACGAATCCCAGGGCCATCTACCGCCCCAAAACTCTCTGTCGAATGCACCATTCCTGTCACTTGTCCATAGTCAATTGTTTCTTCAGACATATCGTCACCTTCCTTGAAACCGTTTTATAGTTTTATTATATCACGAGTAAGGTGAAAAACAAGGTTTTTTTGTCTATTTTTTAGAAAGCAATCTGTTTTTCACTTTCATTTTCAATTTCTTTTACCGATCCGATTCAAAATCAAAACCATACAAGGTTGCAAAATAGTCCTCAGGACGCTCTGCACGGCGGATTTGACGGGCTTTTCCTTCTTCGGTATAGAGGATTTCTGCCGAGCGTAATTTTGCATTGTACTGGTAACCCATGGAGAATCCATGTGCACCTGTATCATGAATCACTAGCAAATCACCGATTTCTGTATGAGGTAGTTCGCGGTTCACTGCAAATTTATCATTGTTTTCGCAGAGTGAACCGACCACATCTACCATCTCAACTGGTCCGTCTGGATGGGTCAGATTGGTAATATGGTGGTAGGCTCCATACATGGCTGGGCGCATGAGGTTGACTGCTGATGCATCCACGCCCAGATAGGTACGATAGGTTTTCTTCTTATGAGTGACTTTTGTGACGAGAGCTCCGTGAGGGGCTAACATAAAGCGACCTAATTCGGTGAAAATCTTGACCTGACCAAGTCCTGCAGGTGTGAGGACTTCTTCATAAACCTTACGCACTCCTTCACCAATCACAGCGATGTCATTTGGCTCCTGGTCTGGACGGTAATTGACACCAATACCGCCAGAAAGATTGATAAAGTCTAGCGAAATGCCCAACGTTTCCTTAATTTCAACAGCCAATTCAAAAAGCTGACGAGCCAACTCTGGGTAGTAGAGATGGGTGACAGTATTGGATGCTAGGAAAGAGTGAATCCCAAAAGTCTTGGCTCCTTTTTCCTTCAAAATCGCAAAGGCTTCAAAAAGCTGGTTCTTGGTCATCCCAAACTTGGCTTCTCCAGGATTGTCCATGATATCTGTTCCTAGCTCAAAAACGCCTCCAGGATTGTAACGACAAGAGATGATTTCTGGAATGCCTGCCGCTCGCTCCAGATGTTCAATATCTTCAAAGGCATCCAAGTTAATGGTTGCGCCCAATTCACGCGCATAAGCGTACTCTTGGTCTGGCGTATTGTTTGAAGAGAACATAATCTCAGAACCGGGAAAATCCAGTTTATGGCTCATCAAGAGCTCTACATAACTAGAACAGTCCACACCACAACCTTCCTCTTGGAGGATTTTCAAGATGGCTGGAGTTGGAGTGGCCTTGACTGCAAAATATTCTTTAAAGCCCTTGTTCCAGGAAAAGGCCTGGTTGACGACTCTTGCTTTTTCACGAATCCCCTTCTCGTCATACAAGTGAAAGGGAGTCGAGAACTCTGCAACAATTGTTTCTAAATCTTCACGGCTGATAAATGGTGTTTTCATAAGCATCCTTCTATTCTGTTTGCAAAGAAAGGCTGGGACAAGCGTTCCAACCTTTAGTTCTATCTCTTATTTGTCTTCGTCAAAGATATTTCCAATCTCGACATCGATGGATTGGTTCTTGACATCAATATTGGTTACTTTCAAGAGTGACTTGTAATCGAAACTGCTTTTTCACGTTCTTCTTGGGCATTGTCTGCAAAGACTGCGACACCAGCTAGTTCAGAATCGAAACTCACGCAAGAGACTAATCATCCCGTTGACAGTTCCGCCACCTTTCAAGAAGTCATCCACGATCAAGACACGACTGCCTGCCTTGAGGCTGCGTTTTTGAAAGGAACATTTTTCTCAATACGGTCACCACTGGAACCTGAAACATAGTTGACACTGACCGTTGAACCTTCGGTGATTTTTCAAAGTCACGGCGTACAATGACAAATGGAACATTGAGGACATTGGCAACTGCATTTGCGAGTGGCACACCTTTTGTTGCTACTGTCATAACGGCATCGATTTTTTGGTCCATAAAGCTCTTGGCAATGATACGCCCAATATTTTTCAAAATGGCAGGCGTACTAAGCAGATCAGACAGATAGATATAACCACCTGGCAAGATACGGTCGCTTTCTGAAAGTTTGTCACGCAAGTCTGCGATCATTTCTTTGGCTTCATGGCTAGAGATTGATGGTGTAAAGATAACGCCACCACCTGCTCCAGTCACAGTCTGAATATGGCCGATTTCGATTTCCTCAAAGGCACGCTTGATAATCACGATATCCTCTGAGATAGAGGATTTAGCAGATTCGTACTTTTCTGCAAAGGTGTTGAGACTGGTTAGTTTGTATGGATTATTAATCAAATAGTTGGAAATGACAACCATCCGATCACTTCTTCTTAATTTCATTTTTATTTACCATTCCATTTTATTTTGATATTTTATCCATTATACCACATTCACATAAAAAAACGAACATTATTGCGTAAAAAATGCTCGTTTTTCTTAATTTATTAATCTAAATCTGGTTTATAGAAGGAACGATTGTCCATGGCGAAGATTTTGTTGGTCATTTCTCCTTTATCCACCAAAGCAAGAGCTGTTGTCATCATCATCATGCTGGCATCGAGATTATCGATCATATGAATAATCTCTGCCTCCATAATGCGTGGACGGACAGGACTACCATACTCTAGGAGACCATGATGACTGAGAATGACATGGCGCAGTAGCACCACTTCTTCTCTAGTATCATCGATACCGAGTTCCATAACTGTCTTGGTAATTTCGCTATCGATGAGGGCGATATGACCGATGAGATTGCCTCGCACTGTGTACTCCGTCTGATCAGGACCGCTGAGTTCTAGAACCTTGGCCAAGTCGTGCAACATAATCCCGGCATAGAGGAGGCTCTTATTGAGCTGAGGATAGATATCGCTAATGGCATCTGCCAAGCGCACCATGGTTGCTGTATGATAGGCCAAACCCGTTTCAAAGGCATGGTGGTTGGTCTTGGCAGCTGGATAGGAGTAGAATTCCTTATCATATTTGGTGTAGAGACTGCGAACGATACGTTGCCAGACAGGATTTTCAATCTTGAAAATCATTTGCGACATGTAGTCACGAATTTCCTTGATATCGACTGGTGACTTGACCTTGAAGTCAGCTGGATCATTGGGTTCGCCAGGCTGAGGCAGGCGGAGAGTAATTTGATTGACTTGAGGAGTATTATTATAAACTTCTCTGCGCCCTTTCATGTGGACCACTTTCCCTGCGGTAAAGGCCTCAATGTTATGAGGCTGGGCATCCCAGAGTTTCCCTTCAATCTCGCCACTATCATCTTGGAAGGTAAAGGCTAGGTAGTTTTTCCCAGCACGCGTCTGTCTCAGGTCAGCTGATTTAATCAGGTAAAAGCCTTCAAACAGCTCATCTTTTTTCATGTGACTAATCTTCATATTCTTCCTCATTTTCTTGGAAATGGAGTAGATCAAGCGCAGGCTCACCTTCTGATAACTCAATGTGACGGAGCGTCCGCTCAATAGCTGTGGTACGACGGTTTAATAATTCATCAATATTGCCAGAGGCATGTTGGAGATGCTTTTGTGCCTTGACCAGAATGCCACCAAACTTGCCAAACTCGGTCTTGACGCTGGCAAGAGTCTTGCTGATATGGTCGGCACTCTTTTGGATATTGAGAGTCTTGAAGCCAACTGATAGAGAGTTAAGCAGGGCTGATAGGGTACTTGGACCAGCAACAATAATCTGCTCCTCCCGTCTCAAATCATCAAAGAAGACCGGATTTCGAACGATTTCTGAGTAAAGTCCTTCTGTTGGAACAAACAAGACCCCAAAATTGGTCGTCCTAGGCGGTGCTATGTACTTGCTCTTGATATCCTTGGCAAAGCGCTTGACGCTTGCTAAAAGTGACTGCGACAACGTTCAATCTCGTCCTTGTCACCTGCTTCATAGGCTTCTTCTAGGCGGTAATAATCTGCCAGTGGAAACTTGGAGTCAATTGGTAAGTAGACATATTCCTGGTCGCCTTGGCCAGGTAACTTGATGGCGTACTCTACTCGCTCGCTGGAGTTTTCAACCGTTGCAAATTCTCGTTCGTACTGGGTAGGAGTCATGATGTCTTCGATGATTTGCCCCAGTTGCAATTCTCCCAGAATCCCTCGCGTCTTGGTCCCAGAGAGAACCTTGTTAAGAGCACCAACATCGCGGGCAACTGTCTGCATCTCTCCAAGACCACGATTGACAGACTCCAGTTGTTTGGAAACTGTCTCGAAGGAAGCCTGCAAGCGCGTCTGCAAGGTCTTTTCTAACTTTTCCTCGACAGTTTGACGCATTTGTTCTAAACGTTGCTCATTTGATTCCTGCAGGGCTTGGAGGCGTTGGTCAGTCTTGTCTCTGGTTTGCAGCAGATTATCTGTCATTTCTTGACGGACTTGAGTCAGGCCTTGGTGCAACTCCATTCGCACTTCCTGCAAACGGTCGCTGACAGCCACCTCCAAGTCTTTTTTTGGTCTAACTGGCTGGCTTGTCTGGCTTGTTCAAAGCGGTAATCCAGTTGGTCTGAAAGATTGTCTGCCTGATCCTCCAAAGCTCTTGGCTAGGTACTTTGTCTTGCTTATCCTGCCTCTGCCAAATGAGAAAGAGCCCAGCTAGGTTGGCAATTAATAATAGTAATAATACAGTCTCCATCCTACCTCCTGTCCTTGCTATGCAAGACAACCACATAGCCATCAGGGCAAGTCACCGAAACTTCCCTATCTATATATTCGTTAGAAGCGTACACTTTTTTAAAGAAAAAATTTTCCTCAGTCAATTCGTACTTGGCTCCGATAATGGTCAACTGACTATCCCGAACTGGCATAAAGGCTAGATAATCGTAGTCTGAACGGGGCTCTAGCTGACTGGTCCCTTCTGGACAATAGGCAATCAAGTTTTGCCCATCCTCAATCGCTATCTGACGCATATAGGGTGCCAACTTGGGATTGCTAGGCAGAAAGACATTAGCCAGCATATGGTCAATACGACCACCCAAAGCCCCAAAAATAGTCACCTGAGCCTGAGAATTTTGCTCAAAGATGGTCAAGAGAGCCAATTCCAGATCTGTATCATCCTTTTCTGGCTGGGCTTGAACAAAATGTTGGGCACATTTTTGAATCAACTGACGTTCGTCTGCAGTCACCGAATCAAAATCCCCAACTGCTAGAGTGAGAGGCAGATCTTCTTCCAAGACCCAGAGCGAACCGCGATCCACACCGACAAAGCAATCAAAATCCGTCCGATAATGACCACGGTCTCCGCCGGCAAAAACGGCAACCCTAGTCCAGTTGTTTTCTGAGAGTTTGCACTCGTTCATTGACATCTCCCTTAAAGACATAGGATCCTGCTACAAAAACGGTAGCACCAGCTTCTTTAGCCTGAGAAATGGTTTGATCATCAATCCCGCCATCGACTTCAATCTCAAAGCTCAAACCTTTTTCCTCACGAAGGGCAACCAACTCACGAACCTTATCCATGGTTTCAGGTAGAAAAGGCTTTGCCCGCCGAAGCCAGGGTTAACCGTCATGACCAAGACTTGGTCCACTAGGTGAAGGATGTGCTTTGATAGCTTCAACCGGCGTACCCAGGGATTGATAACAACCGAAGGTTTGACACCCTAGAGAACGAATCTTTTGAAGAGCACCATGGATATGAGGCGTTGCTTCGACATGAATGCTGATAATATCCGCACCTGCACGCGCAAAGTCTTCTAAATGATGCTCAGGATTTAGATACCATCAAGTGGCAGTCAAAGACCATCTTACTATGAGGACGAAGAGCTTCGACCACACCTGCACCAAAACTGATTTGTGGCACAAAGTGCCCATCCATGATATCGATATGGGCATATTCTGCCCCAGTTGCTTCTAGGCGTTTGATTTCACGTTCAAAGTTGGCATAATCTGCTGCCAGAATTGACGGAGCAATCTTGTATTGAGACATAGGTTTCTCCTTATTTTGGAATTTTTTTGCTGACTTTTTTATAGGTTTCTCTGCGATTTTCAATTTCACTGAGGAATTGCAGGTAGTTGTCAAAACGGAAGGATGCAATGATACCCTCTTCGACAGCCGGCTTAACGGCACAGGACGGCTCATGGGTATGGGTACAAGTACGGAATTTACAGTCTCGACTGACACTAGCAATCTCTGGAAAAGGCCTGATTGAGGTCTTCAGCCGTTGACACTTCATAATCCAGTGATGAAAAAGCCTGGTGTGTCCGCGATTTTACCACCATTGAGGTTGTAAAAACTAACAGCTCGAGTGGTATGACGACCACGACCCAGACTGTCTGAGATCTCTCCTGTTTCAAGATTGAGGTCCGGTGCGATTTTTATTGAGAAGGGTTGATTTTCCAACACCAGTCTGCCCCATAAAGACCGTCACTTTTCCTGTCAACAAAGGCAAGAGTTCTTCTTTACTGGTCACAAAATCGTAACCAATGGCACCATAGGTCTGCTGGTAAAAATCCAGTTCTCCCTATCTTCCAGCAAGTCCATTTTTAGAAATATAAACGATAGGATGGATGCCCTTGTGTTCCAAAAAGAACCAAGAAACGATCCAACAAAGTTGCTGTTGAAAAGTCCGGTTCCTTGACGGACATGATCACCACAGCTTGGTCAATATTGACAATAGGTGGACGGACCAGACTGTTTTTCCGTTCGTGAATCTTGAGGATATAACCTTCGGAATTTTCCTCGGCAGAAAAATCGACCCAGTCCCCAACATAGGGTGTATGACCTTTTTTACGGAAATTCCCACGCGCGCGTGTTTGATAGACCTGGCCATCACTCTCTACATAGTAGAAGCCCGCCAAGGCTTTTAATAATTTGTCCCTGCATCTTAGAGTCCTTGTCCTTTAAGCGCATCTGCCAGACTAGCAAATTCTGCCAAGCTGAGAGCTTCACCACGCACAGATGGAGACAAGCCTGCCTGATCCAAAGCCTTGGTCAACTTTTCCTTGACTTCATCAGTCTTTCCCAAAGTAGCCTGTCAGGTTGTTCCACAAGGTCTTGCGACGATGAGTGAAACTAGCCTTGGAAACCTTAAAGAAGAAGTTCTCGTCTTCTACTGCTACAGCTGGTTCTGGACGACGTACCATTTTTCAGGATAGCCGAGTCCACGTTTGGCGCTGGCACAAAAGACCGTACGAGGCACGATAAAGGCAACCTTGGCTGTCATGTAATACTGGACAGCAATCGACAAACTACCGTAAGCCTTGGTATTTGGGTTGAGCGGAGATACGATCCGCCACTTCTTTTCTGCATCATGACCACAAACTCACTAAAAGGAATCCCGCTCTCAATCAAGTGCATGAGAATAGGCGTCGTGATGTAGTAAGGCAAGTTGGCTACTACCTTAATTGGCAGGTCAGGATTTTTAAAATTCTGGATATGCTGCGCCAAATCGACCTTGAGAATGTCCTCGTTGACTACGGTCACATTGTCAAAATCACGTAGGGTATCTGCCAAAATCGGTACCAAACGGTGGTCGATCTCAAAGGCCATAACTTCTGCTGCACGCTCAGCCAAAAACTCCGTCAAGGCACCAATCCCTGGCCCGATTTCGATAACATTGACCTGGTCATCAATCTCAGCCGTATCTACAATCTTTTGAAGGATATTAGTATCCGTCAAAAAATTTTGCCCGAAGGACTTTTTAAAGGTAAAACCGTGACGCTCCAGCACTGCCTTGGTCACGCTGTAATCTGCAATTCTCATTTATTCTCTTTTCTAATATGAACGACGATATATCCAAGCAAAATCATTTCCTCTAGAACCCTGATGAATCAGGTCTTTTAAATAAACATTTGGATTCGTCAATTCTTTTGTTTCTGTATTATAACTTGCTATTGTCTGCCCACCATGTCGGAGAAGCCATTCTGTATCCAATCTAGGCAAATATCTGTCCTTTTGAAGGAAGTCACAAAATTCTTCTACTGTCATATCCTCAGGAACTTCAAATTCTACCTCATGAGGCAATACATCATCCCCCATACAGATAGACTCTCTATCAACTCGGATTTTCATTTTGCTCTCTCCTTATAAGTTTCTATTTGAACGCTATCAAAAATAAATCTAAGTACCTCTATTGTAACACATTCTCCATGCATTTTGAGGTCTGCTCAACTATTATCATAAGATTTCATAACCTCTTCCACTTCGGCCAAGGTCACTCCAAACAGAGTTAGATATCTGAATTTCTTTCCACTATTGAAGCAGTCCATGAAATTTATTTTTCTCATTCTTTATGGATTGTCTCTTGAAAAAGTCAGGTGCTCAAGCAAAGAATAGAGTTTTTCTTGCTCCTCTTCTTCGTAAGCAGGTGCATTTGCTTTTTACTTCCTTGCATTTCTCGTCATACAAAAATCCTTCATAGCGATCTTCTGTAGATAAAGCTGTATAAACTTTTGGCCATTTCTTCAGGACTAATCGAAAGTTTTGACTTAATTTTATACAGATTTTTTTCATAAAAGCGCTGAGGTGATTGTAGCGACGCATATCAACTTTGACATTGGTCACACGGATTGCCTGAACCTTGATACCTTTCCAATGTTTCCGCATATAAAGCGACAGCATCAACAAGGCCAGTTTATTTTGATAATAGGTCTTTAGCAGAACTATAATGTTTTTGACCAGCTAAATTTTCAAAATCAAGCTTCATGAAAGGATAAAGCATCAGCCCTTGGGAAGAAATATTAATAATCCGACCACTCTCAGATCTTTCCAACAAACCTTTCAACAAGATAGACAGCAAGAAAGGGGCGGCAACATTGGTCGCAAATTGCTTTTCTAAACCATCCTTAGTCAGGATGGGGTTTTTTTAACTGACAAATCAAAAGTCAGCTGCATTGTTAATTAGAACGTCTAGAAAGTCTTCTTTTTGAATATACTGTTCCACTGCTTTCCTGACACTCTTCATATCAGATAGATCAACCAAGATATAATCTACATGTCGATTCCTTGTTTGTTGACGGATTTTCTCACAGGCCTGCTCAGCAGCTTCTTTCCGTCTACAAAAGAGAGTTACCGACCAGCCCTTTTTCAGCCAACTGTTTAGCAGACTGGTAGCCAATACCACTATTGCCACCCTGTAATAATTACTTTTTTTCATTTCTGACTCCCTTGGACTGAATACTTAGCCATCACCTCTTCCACTTCTGCCAAGGTCACTCCCAAACAACTCTAAGCGCTTGAGAAGTTGCTTGCCGTTGGAATAGCCGATACGGAGCTGTTCGCCCAGATATTCTCTGCGCTTTCGGCTATCCGCTCCTGCTAGGAAACCAAGGCGAATCAAGTCACCACGACTGATGTCAAACTCGTTCTCGTTTTTCAAATTGTTCTGTCACCTGAGCCAGCGCTGTTTTTCAGGTCCTCATAGCTAGCATGTTCAATTCCCAGAGAACGCCCCTTGGTCTTGGATTTGGGAACCGCTTCATCTCGTTTGAGAAAGGCATGCTGAACTGTCGGAAGGGCCGTCATAATCATGCGACGAATGCGCTCACCGTTAAAGTCAGGATCTGTAAAGACAATGACTCCATGCAGTTCATGCAGGCGCTGAATGCGTTCTATATCCTGGTCATTAATGGCAGAACCTCGTGTTTCATAGGTCTCTACATCAAAGTAACGTTTGAGATTGGCCGTATCATCGCGACCTTCAACCACGATGACTTGGGAAATTTTTTCTTTCATTACTTGCTGTCCAATCCAAAGATACGCTCTGCATTTGCAGTTGTTACTGCGGCTAACTCCTCAGTCGTCATCCCGCGCAAGTCGGCGATAAAGTCCACCACATAGCGAGTATAGGCTGTTTTGTTTTCGCGACCCCGTTTAGGAACTGGTGCCAAGTAAGGGGCATCTGTTTCTACCAACATCTTGTCCAAGGAGAGTTCTCTGGCAGCTTCTTGGATATCCGTCGCTTTCTTAAAGGTCACCACTCCTGAGAAGGAAATGGTCATGCCAAGCTCAATGAACTTTTCAGCCCACTCAAGAGAACCTGAAAATGAATGCATGATGCCACCACGAGGACCAACTCCCTCGCTCTTGATAATCTCATAAGTATCTTCTAACGCATCACGGGTATGGACCACAAAAGGTAAATCCAAATCCTTGGATAACTGAATCTGACGGCGAAAAACCTGCTCCTGCACCTCCTTAGATGCTGTCATCCAGTGATAGTCCAAACCAATCTCACCCAAGGCAACAACTTTGGGATGTTTTAACTTTTCCAGCAAGTAAGCTTCGACCTCGTCTCAGTGTATGTCCCTGCTTCAGTCGGATGCCAGCCAATAGTTGCGTAGAGTTGCTCATACTCATCTGCCAACTCTAGGGCACGTTCAATGGTCGGCTTGTCAAAACCAACAATATTCATCCGAGTCACACCCATCTCAGCAGCTAGGGCTAATTCTTCATCTTCCCTTCCTGCAAATTCTTCTATATTTAAATGTGTATGTATCAAATATCATCTCTTCTAACCTCGTTTTCTTCCCTCTATTATACCAAAAAAGAGAAAGAGAGGTAAAACCTTCTTTCTCCATTTTTTCTTTATTCTACATGCTTCGCTAGATCTTCTTGGGCTTTTTTGTTGGACTCAGCTTTTTCTTTTTGCCATTTTTCATAAAGCTCTTGATACTGTTTCGCAGTTACGGGCTCCTTTTGCAACTCAACATACTTGTAGTTGTCCGCATCCCCTTTATGTCCGACAAATGAGAAGGCTCCTGTGAATGGCACAGTCTTACGGAAGATTGGATTGGCTCCACCACTTTGAACGGGTAGGAAGAGAGCACTATCTGTTAGCCAAGCTTGCACTTCAGCAAATTTTTCATAGCGAGCCTGAGTATTTTCAACCTCATTCTCAGCCGCATCCAACAACTTCTTATAGGTAGATAGATCAATTTTTTCCTTGACATCATTGTCTTTTCCTGGGGTCAAACCAAGATTTTTTAACTGAGAACCAGATTCTGGATCCAAGAGGTCAAGATAGGTCTTAGGATCAGAGTAATCTCCGCTCCAGCCTGAAATGTCGATGTCATAGTCCTTTTGTTCAGCTGTGTCAGCAAAGAAGGTTGCATTGTCTTTCTCGTCTGGAGACAATTGAATCACATCGATAACAATATTGTCTGATCCAAGTGTTTCTTCAACCGTCTGCTTGAAAGAACTTGCTTGCTGTACGTCTAACTTGGCAGTCTGGTCAACCAACATATCTAAATGGATCGGGAAGGTAACACCTTCTGCCTGCAAACTTTCTTTGGCTTTAGCGAATTCTGCCTTGGCTTTATCAGCATTCAAGAAGGCAGGTTGCGCGTCGTTCAGATTGATATTTGACCACTCTGTACCATAGTTGACTATCTTTTCATTGACAGCATCCCCAAAGTTTTTGCCACCGATTTGAACAAAGTTGCTCGGTGTGACTGTGTTTCGAAGAATACGGTCAGCTCCATCTTCTCCATTTGTCTGCGCAGCGTAGGCATGACGGTCAAAGGCAAAGTTAATCGCCTGACGGAAATCTTTATTTTGCATAGCTAGACGTGAATCCGTCTTTTCTTTATCCGTCTGTTTCATAGTTTGATTGTAACTTTGACGGTTGACATTGAAAAGATAATAGAAGGTCACAGCGTTTTGAGGAGTATAAGTAATCTTATCCTCATTCCCTTTTTTCAGCTGGTCAAAGACAGAACTTGTCGGGAAGATACGTCCGTCTGTGTAGTTACCTTCTAAGAATCCTCGAGCCAAACTATCTTGGTCTGAACCATCATAGAAGGAAAGTTTTACCTTCTCAATCTTCACATTGTCCTTATCCCAGTAATTAGGGTTCTTTTCAAACTCAATTAAAGATTTTGATGTGAAAGACTTGAACAAGTATGGCCCATTGGATAGGATGCTAGATGGGGTAACACTTCCAAAATCATCTCCCTTGGATTTCAAAAAGGCTTCATTCACAGGGCTCAAAATCCCACCGGTTGTCTTCGAATTCCAATAAGACTCCGGCTTGTTCAAAGTATATTGAAGAGTATAATCATCCACAGCCTTGACTCCAACAGTCTCAAAGTCAGATGTTTTCCCCTCAACATAGTCTGCCAAACCTTTGATTGAGTCTTGGACCAAGTACAAGTTTTCAGCCTTTTTATCAGCTGCATACTTCAGGCCGGTCACAAAGTCATGAGCTGTCACTTCAGCATATTCTTCTCCCTCAGAGGTATACCACTTAGCTCCTTGGCGGATTTTGTAGGTATAGGTCAAACCATCTTTTGATACTGTCCATGACTCTGCCATAGAAGGGACGAGGTTTCCGTACTTATCATTTTCCAACAAACCATCGATCAAGTTTGTCGTAATACTAGAGGTCGAACCACGTGTTGAAGTGATATAGTCTAATGTATCCGGATTGCTTGCAAATACATACGAGTAGGTTTTATCAGCAGCGTTTGACTGCGTTGAGCCGCAAGCTGCCATCAAAAAGCTTGCACTCAAAATTCCAGCCCCTAGTAGAAGGGCTTTGTGATTTCTTCATATCTTTTCTCCATTTTTATAGTATATGAAATATTATACACCATTTCAGCAAAAATATAAAGCATTTACAGACTGATATTATAGGAAAAAAGAAAAGCCAGTAGACTCGAGTTCCTACTGACTTCTTTGTTGAATTCGTTTGGATTAAGCAGCCAAAACTTTGCGTCCTTTACGACGACGAGCTGCCAATACGCGACGACCGTTTTTAGTTGACATACGGTTACGGAATCCGTGTTTGCGCGCACGACGAAGTTTACTTGGTTGATAAGTACGTTTCACGATGAATACCTCCTCATAGATTTTGTATTCGTTTAGCCGGCTATAAAGTGATCAGTTACTAAACATACTTTACTATTCTATCTGATTCTGCCACTTTTGTCAATAGCTCCAAGCAAATGTTTTCTAGCTTTTCCCTATGAAAGCCTTATCTACGATACTGACTCAAGAAACGTGTCATCTTTTCTTGGATTTGTGCCAATTCGTCCACACGAGGGAGGTAAACGATACGGAAATGGTCTGGTTCTTTCCAGTTAAAACCGCGACCATGAACCAAAAGAACCTTTTCTTGCTTCAAGAAATCGAGGACAAACTGTTCATCATCATCGATGCGGTACATATTGCGGTCGATTTTAGGGAAGATATAAAGACCCGCCTTCGGCTTGACCGCAGACAAACCTGGGATATCTTGAATGGCATTATAGATAAAGTTTCTTTGCTCATAGATACGACCACCAGGAAGGAGCAATTCGTCCACCGACTGGTGACCTCCTAGCGAGGTTTGTACAACTTGCTGGGCCAAAACGTTGGAGCAAAGGCGCATATTTGACAGCATATTGAGCCCTTCGATATAGCCCTTAACATGAGTCTTAGGTCCAGACAAGACCATCCAGCCTACACGAAAACCTGCGATACGGTGAGATTTTGACAGACCATTCATGCTGACGCAGAAGACATCTGGAGCCAGACTTGCTACAGGTGTATGCACATGTCCGTCCATCACCATGCGGTCATAGATTTCGTCCGCAAAGATGATCAAATCATGCTGGCGCGCAATCTCGATAATATCTAATAAGAGTTCCTTAGGATAGAGAGCTCCCGTCGGGTTATTTGGATTGATAAGGACAATGGCCTTGGTATTAGAGCTAATCTTAGATTTAATATCGTCCAGATCAGGGTACCATTCTGCTTCTTCATCACAGATATAGTGAACAGCATTTCCTCCAGCCAAGCTGACAGCAGCCGTCCAGAGAGGATAGTCTGGCATAGGTACCAAGACTTCATCACCGTTATCCAAAAGCCCTTGCATAGACATAACAATCAGCTCACTGACACCGTTACCTAGGTAGATGTCGTCGATGCCCACGTTTGGAAATTTTTTCAGTTGGCAATACTGCATAATAGCCTTACGTGCTGAAAAAATACCCTTAGAATCAGAGTAACCTTCACTATCACGCGCATTCATAATCAAATCATGAATGACCTCATCAGGTGCTGTAAAACCAAATTCAGCAGGATTCCCTGTATTCAGACGCAAAATCTTTTCACCATTTGCGCGCATCCGCATGGCTTCTTCCAAAACCGGACCACGAATATCATAAGCCACATGCTCTAACTTACTAGACTTGTTAAATTCTTTCATCTTTTTTCCTCAATTCATCAGGATAGTAACATTATACCACTAGACAGGCCATGCGACAAGTTTTCAGACATGAGTGTATGCGGTAGAATTTTTTAGAACGCCTAAATTCATACATTTTTTAGGAGAACATCACCGAGTTTTAAAAAAAGACTGAACAAATTTCTTGCTCAGTCTTGACATTGATACACTTATCAGGTATCATTAATTAAAGACTGAGTAAGAAGGACGAGTTCTTACTCGGTAAGGCGAGAGTGTTAGCGCACTTTTCGTCTTTTTTTATTCGATTAATTTAAGTAAATTATAACACATTTTTACACACCGCGCAAGTATTTTATGCTTGATTGTAGCACAAAAAGACCTTTTTTTACAAAGGTTATTGTTATATAACTTTTTATATACTTTATTATGTACTTCTATTGTTTTTCGGAAGTAGGATAATCTTTTTACTATCAGGGTAACATTGATATCTAGATGTATTTTTCTTTTATCCGTTTTACTCATTCTCTTTTTAATGGTATAAGCAGAAACTTCCTCCAAAGAAATAAATTTTTCATAATCCTCTCTCCAGTTGCCAAAGAATAATTCTCTCAAGGAATCCTCATAATTCAAAACAATTATCCGACTCATCGTTTCAGCTCCAGCAAGAGTCCAATACATTCCTCTTTTTTTCATTCTATAAGTGACCTTACGATGCTGACTCTCCATTATCCCGATTCCTGCATGACTGAATCCTCTCTGTTCGGCTGGTTTAGTGTATTGGAAATTTCTCAATATTTTACTTTTGAACTTCTCAAATAACTCTTGTTCTTCTTCTGTCTCGATATAACTTTCGGTCGTATTCTCATTAACTGCTTATCATGTTTCTTAATCGCCTGGAAAGCTCTCTCTAATAGATCCTCAGAGTAAAATTTTAGATAATTCTTCAACTCCTTATTTACATGGTACTCATCCCAGAAATGTTCGTGGCGTTTAATTCGCAGAACCTTCGCAATCTCTTTGAAAACATAGGGTGTATATCCATGACCTCCATCAGAATTCGTGATCAATAAAGTCCTATCCGTAACTTCATAATTATTGAATAGATAATCGATCACCTGCTCCCTCACTAAGCGATTATCCAGGCCAATAAATTCTTTTTTGTCCTGGAGTTCAAATCGATTGCTGCCAACTTTCTGGCTTCCCGTATGGACTACAAAATGGGATAAATCATAATGTTTATTATCCTTTTGTGTGTCACGTGCTTTAACCATCACACCATCACCCTCAATATAAATAACCTGAGCTTTTCTTTTGCGAACTTCTTTATTCTCTTCATAATATCGATAGCCTTCTCTCTCCTCCAATAACTTCTCACAAATTTTTACAGCTTTTACTACAATTGGCTTTGTGATAGAGATGTGATAAGTCAATTGGATCACCTGAGTTACTTTATCATATGGCATTAAAGTAGATAATTTAGCAACCTGATACATAAATTCCCAGGAGAAGCGGACGTTCTTCTGAAGTCCCTAACTTTTCATCTACTGGAATAACCCAATGATTTCCCTTTTTCCAACGTCTTCTTCTGAAAGTAAACTCTCCAAATGTGAAGGCGACAGTTCGCTCCATAGAATGAATACAGGTATAGCCCTTTTGCTTTCATGACTGGAATCATCTCCTCATCATACTTAGAAACAAATTTATAAAAATTCTTTTGCATTTTTGGAACAGCAATTGATTTTTTTAGTTCTCTCTCATCAGAAAAGCCATTCAGAATCCTCCCTTATTAAAAATTACGCTTATTTTTAATAAATTTTTGACCTGAATGTTCAAATAATCCTTTATTCTGACAAAAAGAGCCCTATCTTTTTCAGATAAACTCTTATTTGTCATACCAGGGGTTTCTCTTTCTTACTAAAATAGGATTTGCTCATTTCAATAGTAGCTATCCCCTATAGGAATCAAAAATAATACTCCATAAAACCGTCACAATTCCATCTGCAATAAAGGAAAAAAACCACCTGTAAAGTGAAGTCCCAAATACAGTAATAATACAACTGGAAGGAAAGCTGGAGCGAATTTTAAAACGGCCAACCCTAAAACAATTATAAACACCATACTAAGTCCAAATGTTTTTATAGAACACATAGATTGCTATAGCTCCGATAAAAATAAAGAACAGCTGAACAAGTCTTTTAATATCAATGAAAATCATCATAGATTCCTCCTACTTCATCAGTAATATTTTAAAATTTATTATCTCCTCGTACCTGGAAACAAAATAATTTTTGATAAGCAATCCTATCCCAATCATGTTCCAGGTAGAAAAAACTTACAAGTGAGTACAATTTTGAAATACTTTCGCGAGATAATCCTTTCTTTTTCCAAAAACGATTATTCCTCCAGTTTCTTATAAAGTTACTCTTCGATTTTAACTTTTCAATTTCCGCCAATAGGGAATTGCTAACCGTCTTATAAAAGGGATCATAAGAACCATATTTACTATTGAGTAGTCTGTTTCTCTCATTGACTTCACATAATCTAAACCAACTTTCATGAAGTGATTTTATAATATAGTCTTCGTCCGACAATAAAGAATGGATCTGTAATGCAATATCTTCAGAGATATTAAGAACATCCGTTAAATTTGAGATGAAGCTGATTTTTAGATGTCTTATAAAAATCTAAGTTCATCATCAGAATAAACATAATGAATGAGGTTATACAGATTTACTTCAAGATTTACTTCAAGATTATTAAAATCCTTTGGCAAATCATTAACAGGAATACTATAAGTAATATTTCCAGTTGTCTGATAGTGTTTCTTTGCAAATTCTAGATCTCGCTCTATACATTCCTGAATGAACTCATTTTCTCTTTCTCGCTTCATTCCCTCTTTTTCCAAAAAAATATGCTCCAGTTCTTCAATAGTTCGCGACTGTCTTTTCCAACTAGAATACGGCATTCCTGTATAAACCATGAGACATTTCCTTTCTTATGGAACTCTATTTTTTCTTTCGCTCCATCTTTTCCCATTCTCTTATAATCAGATTCTCAAGATAAGATGAAGCTGATTTTTCACCATGATGCTCTACTAAAGCATCTAACATATCGTATCGAACATTATGATGGAGAGAGAAAGGAAACGTTGCTTTTTATTGTAGCTTTCAGGAGACTTTCTAGCCTCCTGATTTTGTTTCCTAGACGAAGGAGTCTTTTCTCTCTTTGGTGTACTTTGGAATGTTTGTTTTACTTGTGCGAATCGATTCTCTGTCATGCTACCTCTCCTTCTAACACACTCAAAATATTTTCATATACGTAGTTTATATTATCATAAAACTTTTGATGTGTCTCTTTTTGGTTAGCTGTCATCTCTTCATGCTGCTCAAAGACACTCTGACTGATCACAAGACTCTTGGCCATGAGCTCTTTCTCCTGGATAGAACCCAGGTAAGCCTGATCTTCTTCAACAACTTCTAAAAATTGTTTACAGGTGTCTGTTACATTGTTTCCAAAGTACTTAATCTTATTTCCAATAAGATAAGGTTCTGCTTTAACATAGCTTTTCTTAGTAACCACTTCGATAGCTTCACTCTTGATGAAGTCTACAAAATTCTTCAAAGATAACCAGGCACGAAAACCATTAAGAGAGGCATCAGAAACAGCTAAGACAATATCTGATACGGCTATAAAATTAGCCGTAACTAAGCTCTCGTCATTGTGCGTATCAATCAGAATGACATCAAATTGTGCTTCTAACTCATCGTAATGTTCGCTAAACCACATAAACAACTGAAGATATTTGTTGTTTCGACTAGCAAGATCTAACTGCTCATCTGTCAAACGCTCATCACCACAAATCAAACTGAGATTTTCTGATATTGGAACAATTTCGTACTCCCCAGTCGTAAATATATCATAGACGGTTTTCTCACATTGTACATCAAATGTTCTTGTCAAATTGCATTCCCAAGCTCCATCAATGAGTAGTGTTCTAAGCCCCTTAACACGTGCCAACCAATCCCCTTCATTAAAGGTATCAGTAGTCTTACCACCGCCACCTTTTCCTAAGTTTGTAGTTTGAATCTTCATGATTCCCTCCTTGGATAATTGTATATTTTGTTATATAACTTTTTATATACTTAATTATACCTAAAACTACTTTTCTTGTCAATATAAAAGCACAAAAAGTTATATAACTTTTTGTGCAACTTATTATCCGTATGTACCGCCTATATTTCCGCCAACATAGGCTTTTAGTTGGATTTGTTGAACCGTAGTATTAAAATTTCCAACGAAATAGCTGTTCTCTTCTCCATTTTTAGTTAGAACAACCAAAAATTGAATAACGTCATCTGATTCAGTTGGCATCACTTCCAATTGTTCAGGCTGAAAATCATACTGATTCGTCAAAAGAGCCATCGCAAAGGTTTGAACCATCGCATTCTGTGTCATAGATAAATGATTCTCGATTGTTCCCTTAACATTTGGCAGAAACTTCGTCTTTTTTATATCTGCTACTGCTTCTTCAAAGGCTTTTAACACTTCTTTTTTGTCTTCTGATCTTGCCTCTGCATAGGGACGTTCTAGTTTTAACTTAGCTGTACGATAATTCTTCTCGTCTGCTGTTTCCTCTTTAGAGGACGGTTCGTTTTGAGCGGTTCCTGAAGAACTCACCTGGGCTGTTTCTTCTATTTTAGTTTGTTGAGATGGCCTGAAACTCGATACAATCCCTATTCCTGCCAAAACCAATAGAGTGCTTACTACAATAGACATAACCATATTCTCTTTTATCCAATCAATCATCTCATATCCTCCTTTTAATTTGAACTTAATTTAGCTTCTCTGTCATCAGGATAAGCAAAAGAGATTTCCTGTTCTTGTTGTTGTGATTTAGTCCAAATACGATAATTCCATGTATATGGAGTTTTGAACTGATCCCAACCACTCAGAGGTGTATTTTGTTCTACAAACAAGATGGAGCCATTCTCAAAAACATGACATACAATCCCAGTATGACCATATCCTCCGCCCCCTACCTGTGTAGAAAAAATAGCGCCTCTTTTAGGTGTATTCTTAACTGAATTTCCAAATATTGCAGCCCATGCCGCCGCTTGATCTTTTCCATCGCCTTGAACTGAACCAGAATGACCCCATAAGTGATTTCCAATACTAATTGTGAGATTCACACATTGTCCAGCATACTCGTCACTTCCAGGATTATACCATCCTGTAGACTTGGCATAATCCATGCTAAACTCTTAGGATCAATAATGAATGGTTTCAAGCTATCTGGTAAGTCTTCTGGTTTGTACCCCCACGCAGTCGCATCTGAAGGGACAGTTCCCGTTCCATCGGTACTGCTACTTGACTCTCCACATCCACTTCTTTCAGCTGAAGAAGACACCGCACTATCTGAAGAACCGACATCTTGTGTACTGGATCCTTCATAAGGTTTCTCACCATGAGTAGCAATAGCTTCCTTATCAAGCCACTGATACTTCGTACCTAGTTTTTGGTACATATCAGTTAGTTTGCTCTTATAAGTGCCATCTGTGGCCCATCCACCATCTGCTATAGCAGATAGGCTAGCAATACCATTTGTATTGTTTATAGCCCCTTTATAGAGTGTCTGGTGAGCCATAAACTCAGCTTTCCCTACGATCCCTGCATCGTAGCTAGAGAACCAAGTATAAGCTCCTCCTGTGCCGTCTCCGACATTCGCTCCAGGCTTTGTCCCACTTAAATCAACACTATCTTCACCATACGTCGCAAGAGTAACTGGAAAATTACTTTTGCTGGAGGTTTTAACACCTCCCATATTGTGAGCTTTCCAGAAGGAAGTACCATTAGGATTCGTAAAATTGAAGCCATTCTCTATCATTGTTTGAGTGATAGAGGCTGAAGGTAGGAAACCTCCTGCCTTCCAAGACAGGATATAGGCTTCCTTATGCTTTTTTACAAAGTCATCGATGGAACCATCAGCTGAAGAAACTGTGGAGTCGCCAGTTGAAGATGTTGTTTCTACAGCACCACAATCATTTCTTCCATTATTGGTTACAGCTCCCATTATCCCAACTAACATGGTTATCCCAACATTGATAATTAATAGGAGAGCCACAAAAGGAATGAGGATCTTCAGTTTAAATATTTTTTTCATGGATACCTCGCTTATTTACCATAATCCTAATATTGTTCGCAAAATTCCATAAAAAACTAAAAATACAATAAATCCTATTCCAATCTTCTTGAGACCGTTCAAAAACTCCTTATCTCGTTCTTTTTGTGCTTCCAGGCGTTTTGGATCAGATTCTCCCTCTGAAGCGAAATAATCTCTTTCTTGTTGCATGCGATATTTACGAATCAATACGTATTGATCAAATCTCTGCTTAGTCCTGGCAATCATTCCTAGTTTATTTTTGGCCATTCTGGTTTACCTTCCTTTCTTACTCAATACCGCCATAGCGCTCAACTTCAGGGGCTAACAGCTGTTGGTTAAAGACCAGATTTCCTACCCCTGCAATATTCATGAATAACTGTCCTTTCGCCAGACGAGGCAAAGTCTCTAGTTCAGACTGGTTCATTGATCCAGATAAGGCGTTAGCTAGTAGAGGAACACTGGTTTCGTCCGTCTGAGCAAAAACTCTATATTGCATCAGACCAAAAATCCTCTGGACTGCCGTTACGTACGGATCCTTATGAGTGCCAATCCCTGTCTCAAACAGAATCCCTCGTAGTGAATTAACAGACAATACAACACCAGCAAAGTTTCGCCCATTGTATCAATCATATCAGCCAGAAGGTTGACACTACTTTCATGCTTAGGGTCAATGAGTGTCTGTGCCCCACTAATATTGACAATATAGTGCTGCATATCCATCTCCGTTAAGTCAGGACGTCTCTTCAGTAATTGCTTACAGCGTTTTCCGTTATTGACAATATCAGCTGAGACAAGTGAAAGAACAGAGAATATCTGAACATTTAACAAATGAGGGGCGTTCTTCAACCCTGAGAAGTCAAATGTTACAACTTGCTCTGAAGAAATATCTTGAAATTCGGTTGTTCCCTCGAAAATTTCTGCGTTTGTTGTCAATAGTTCGTTAAACGTATTGTAAATACGCTTAACAGCCTTGTGTTCGGCTTTATCCGCACTAGTTTGTTCCAGTCGACGTTTGTAGGCATCAACAAACAAAATAAAATCAGACAGAATAGGATACTCTTCCTTCACAATATCCGTCGCTTTCAGTTTTTCTGGATTCAATGAAGGATTTCGAGCCCACAAATTTTCTTCAATGTAAAACTCATTCAGCAGAGTTCCAAATGTGATTAAATCGTCTCCTGTCACTTCATTATTCAGAAGTTTATAGATACTCTTCAGTTTTTCGATATGAAGGTTGTAAGATTTTTTCTTATCGATTTCAGTTCCTGCTTCATTGGTCACTGTTGGAAATACCTGGAAGATATTGATACGGTTAGCCTCACCTGATAAATCAAGAATCAATCCATGTTGTTTTCGTGTCTGTTCAAGAAACTGGCCAGTAGCATCAAAGTTACGAATATAATGCCCCTTCGCATAGAGACCGTCTGTGTGTTTCATAAGAAAAGATCGCTGTCCCATCTTTGGATTTCCAGATAGGATCATAAAGGAGCGTGTTCTTTTCTCGTCACGTTCTAGAAAATTGAAATTTACCGCTCCATTTGTTGGAGTCCAACCCAGATAAAAACCCTTCTCATCTTCTAGTTTCGTATGATTAAAGAAATATCCACCAGCTATTGAGTGAGCTGGAGTCGGTATTCCTCTTCGATGATTGGGCAAATCAATCTGATATTCAGCTGGAATAAATGGAGCATGGTATTCAAAATCTAATTCTCCAGACAGAATAGTGGATTTGAATTTCGACGTTTTGTCTTTGACCTCTTCAACCTTCTTGAATAATTCTTCTTTGGTTGATGCGAACGTAAAGACACGAATATACATGCCGTACATAGCTATATTTTGCTTATCAATTTCACGGCTTAGTTTATTCAGATTGTCAATTTCATCTAGTTCTTTCCGATTATTGGTTAGTTTGCTATTGTTTGTAATCCGTGTTGACTTCTCTTCAATAGAGTCCTCAATCTCTTTTTGAAGCTGTCTGTTATCCTCCTTGTACAGTGACAGGAAGGAACGTGTACCAGGAATCAACAACAATTCAGAAAGCCAAAAACGATCCATCCCTTCAGTTGGATACTCATAATAGTGTAAGACCGTATGGTGCCCATCTCCACTTATCCAGGAGCGGTCATCCTTTTGAAAATCAATATTTCCTTGCGGTTGAATCTGACTAAGAAAAGCAAGGTCATATCCTTCATTTTTTAGTTGTCTTTGTCTACGTTTTGATAAATCAGGCATGCTATCTCTCCTATACTTTCTCATTCATATTGTTGTATTGCTTTATTATCTGAATTTTCTTCCTGTAGTTGATATCTTGCGGAACAAAATCATTATTTCCATAGGTTTTAGCCTTCCGAACCAATTCGTCCAATTCGGTTGTTGTGGGCGCAAATAGCCATAGAATGAACTCTGTATTATAGACTTCTTGTCGGATACTTTCTTCAACCTTAATTTGGTTTTGAAGCCAAATTTCACGATCCTTGAGTTGTAAAAAACGTCTATCGTTTACTGATAACTTAGACATATCTTGTCGCACTAAATCCAAATGATGGCGCAAGTCAGAAATTTGCGTGTCTGTATTTGTTGGCAAAGTTGTCGTCTCCACTTGGATATTCGGTCCAAATCGAGTCAACCAGGTTTCAAAATTTTCAATGGTTCTCATAACCTCGTTATAAGACATCGATCCTAAATCTTTACCTGGTATCTCCATCAGCTGCAAGTATCCATAATCAACTAACTGGATATAAGCCTGGCTGTTTGGAATGATTGATTTTACATCCAACAACTCAACGCAAGAATGCAAATCAAAATATTCCTGCGTTTGTTTCTTTGTTTCTTGAATACGTCCCAGCGGACGTTTCTTATTTTTTGGGGATTGAATTTGTTTAATCGCCATTATGGTTTTCTCCTTCTGATGTAATTTAAGCTGATATAACGTTTTCTTCTTCGTCTGAAGAAAAGAAACATGCTGTGCCAATTCTTTTTGCCACCGTTGGCTGGCAATACAAGATATAAACTCATGACTGGTGTCAACAAAATGAATGCGAACATCTGTATCCACTGACTTTTAGGAAAGATTTTTAAGCCAACGCTCAAAGCGATTACGCCAGTAATTCCTACAAAAGCAATATCTAGAATAAGAAGACCTATAATCTTGATTTTGGCATAGATATCTCTAGGTACACCGTATTTTTCACCGTACATTGATTTCTCCTTTACATTTGTTTTGACACTCACATTATAATGAATAATCGAAAATATCTTTTAAAGGGACAATAGCATTTTTGCCATTGTCTTTCAGGAAAGAATTGTACAAAAAGTTATATACTTTTTTGTACAACAAAAGAAGCCTCAATCTTGAGACTTCTTGACTAAATCAAAGAATGATTCTTCAGAAAGGAAAGTGATGGATTGACCTTCTGATATTCTTCTAAGCGCTGCATCATGCTTTTTAGACCGTTTATCTGGATCAAAAAGATCCAACTGCTTGTGTCCTAAAACCAATATATCTGTTTTATTAGATACATAGCTTTGCACGACAGCTCCTTTACTTTCTAAAAATCGTATGGCTTCTTCTCGAGTTAGAGGACGTAGGCTTCCAGTGATAACAATGTTCTTTTCTGTTAAATCCATAGTTCAGCCTATTCTTCTTCATCGTCACTCTCAGCACCTGTTATATGACGTCCCCCCTGCATACGCTGTCCTGCTTGTTGCATTTGTTGGTTCATGTAATTCATTTGATTCATGCTCTGTTGAAATTTTTTTGTTGAGAAGAATCAGGCTGTGCTGGTGGTTGTGATTCTGAAACTGGTGCATCTGCAGGTGGATTTGGATCTTGAATTGGGGACTCCATTTCTTCAGCTGAAGGAGTTGGATCGACAATAGGTGCATCTGTTGTTCCTGTATCAATTGGAGGCTCAGGAATATCAATTGGTCCCAGGCTGCTGATCAATTCCAGGAACAGCATCATTTTTCAGAGCGTTATAGGTCGCATTTTTGAGCAGAGGCAGCTTTATCATCCAGCTTGTCTAAAGCGCTACCAACCGCCCCTTTCGTATTTTGCATGGCTTCAAAAGCTTTCCATTCTGCCAAATCAACCATATTACTTACACCACCTTTGGCCGCATTCATCAAGCCCTGGTCTTTTACAGAGTTCAAAGCACCTTGAATACCACCTCCAGTTCTGGCAAGGCTATTTCCTAGAATCTGACTTCCTTTAGACAAGGCATCTGGAGCTTTTTTAGCCATATCCATACCAAATTGACCAAGTGCCATACCACCATTAAAGAGGCCACCTGCTCCAGCCGCAAAGGCATTCCCCATCATCATAGCACCTAGCAATTGTTGAGCTGTTTCACTATGACCTGTTGAAACTCCAAGCCAGCGCTCGATCATGGCTACTCCTTGCATGGCTGCAAAGAATACTCCAACATAGACAAAGGCAGCTGCGAGACACTGTTCCCACATATTGAGTCCATCAAAGAATCCGCCAGAAAGCTTAGATACAGCTGAAACAGAAAGGATTGGTAAATCTCTGAAAATCTCAAGCGTTACACGCATAATGATGACTTCAAAGAAGATTCCTGCTAAAGCACCGCCAATCGTTCTTAGCAGCTCCTTATATTTCTTTGAGTTTGATAGAGAACTATATCCAAGAATTGGAGAAATCATTGCTTCAATCAGAATATCAAAGATTGATTTAACGAGCTTAATGATCATGCTGACCAAAAGAACAATCAGGATAATATACTGGAGGAACATCCCTATCCAGTTGACTTTATAGCGCATGTAAACTGATTCAAAAGCACTTAATTGATTAATGACTCGGTGTTCTGTAATGCTTTCAACTCCAGTATTATTGGAATTCAACTTATGTAGGAACAAGCCTTTAATCCCTGGTATTTTATCATGTTTCTCTATATCCTGTATCATTTTTGGATTCGTTGTACCATAGTTTGCCCCAAAATCAATCTTGGTCGCAAAATCAGTCGTGTCCCGCTGTTCAGGACTATCCGTGATATTATTGACAGGGGTAGATCCCTCTTGAACAGGCTTGATAAAGCCATAATCATCCATTGGAAACAACTCCGTAGAAAAATCCTTGTAGATCAAGACTTTTAAGTCTACCACATTATTTTTCATGGGTTGAAGAGCCAGGGAGGAAGTCGGTTGACTGCCAGATGGCGCTTCACTGGAGACTGTCTGGATAGACATGGCATCCTGTGCTACTGCTGTTGAGATAGTGGTCAAAGCTAGTGGCAATACGGCAGTTACAGCCGTTACCAAAAGGAAATTCGTGATGACTCCTTTGTATTTGACTGGCTTTGTAAAAACTCCTGCGACGGCCGACACGACCAAAATCAGGGTGAACAAGGACGTCCCCAATAGCTGAAACCAGTAAAAGAACTGGCCTATAATCGTCTTCTGGTCGCCTAGATAACCGAAGAGACCAAAGAGCTTGAACATATTATTAAAAACATGTTCTAGGCTGGAAGTGATTTGATAAAGAGCCTTGGCAATCCCTCCTGGTAAATAGGTGAGAAATGCCATAAATGCAGGAGTCGGTTCTAAATAGTTATTCCAATAGGAATAAAACTCTGCCAGCTTTTTTGCATTCTCGCCTGTAATCTCACCATCAAGATTCTTGATCTCATTCACCAAATCTGAAAAGGTTTGATAGTGCACTAAAGATACCTTCTTTCTTTTTAAGATACCCCTATCATATTCGATAATGGCAAAATCGTTTTTAAAGGGACAATGAAATTCTGACAACAAAAAAAGCCTCAAGTAATTGAGACTTTTGTAAAGTTAATCTGCGGTTCCGTTGAAATCATAGAAAGCATTGTCTTCTTTATAGCCACGGCGGAGTTCAATGATTCGGATTTTTTTACCACCCTCGGTCAAGACGACTTGATAATAAGAGCGAGCTTCTTCAGGTTTATCTATATCTTTATAATCAACAGCGATTGTAAAGTTATCCTTTCCTTTCAGCTGACTCTCTAGACTAACTAGAGTGCCTCTGAAATCAGCTGGGATTCTCTTCACTTGTTCTTCTGAAAGAACACTATAATTGATGCTTTCACCGTCGTTATTTGAGATGGTTCGTTTTTCTTTATCAAACTTTAAGGTAGTTCCTACTCCACCCTTAAAATCACTACTCTCATAACCATGTTCTGGTGAAAAGCCCGTATAGCTATCTTTTAACACATTTTTAGAGAGACTTTCAGGTGATTTTTGACCACATGCCCCTAGTAAAATCAAGGCTAACCCTACTAAAACAATTCTTAAAAAGTGCTTTGCTTTCATCATTTTTTCTCCTAATCATTGTTTACCTCATTATAACAAACATCATTTTTTCTTGCAAGTGTTTATATAACTTATTGTACATCTTTTTAGATAACTTCATCCGCAAAGAAGTCGTCTCCATCATCATAATAATCATAGTCACCGTGAATAACACTAGCTGCAGCTGCTTGGAATAATTCATCTGTGGAAGTAAATGATTGGGATTGCACCTTTTGCCCTTTACTGTGACGGCCTGATAGTTTAGGAGTTTCGCCATTGTTGCTGAGGAGAGGCATGGTCAAACGTTGCCTCCAGTCGATGATGTTGTTGAAGGCTGTACCTGCATCAACTGCGATCTCTTGAAGTTCTAGATCACGGTGTGCACTTTCTACTGGAATATCTGCAAGAGTCATCGATGTATCAAACTCCTCTTGTAAGAACATGTACTTGTAAGGGAAGCTGTTCTTATCATGTGCGAAGATTGGATCCGTTGTGACCTTACGTCCAACATTATCCCGTCCCTTGACTCCACGTAAGATAACCGCTTCTCCTTCCTGGAGCTTGGCCAATTGTGTTGGTGTCAACAGCTCTTGTTTGGATTTTCGACAGCTACATTTGGATTGGCCTCGTCCAGAATATTGCTGGATCTTCGTCTTCTGGTGATGGTACGTGTACCCAACTCCCCACTAAATCTCTTATTGGTATCTGGAGACGTCGTTTTGACGTAAACTTTCAATGAACAGTTATCCAGAATCGTTTGCGCAACATTTTCACCATAGACATTAACCAATTGTTCCAAGTTTTGAACCCAAAGATAATAGAGAATGTTTTGCCCCAATCCGATAGAAATTTTCGTATCCATGTGAGGAATAGCTGGAATGTTTGTAAACTCATCCAAGATATGTAGAATACGATTGATACATTTCCGCCCATTTGATAGGGCAAGATCATAGTTGGCATTGTACAACTGATCCAAGAACAAAGAAACAATCCCATTATACTCTGTTCGGTTTGGCGGTGTTACCAGGTAGATGACCTTGGGTTTATCTGAATAAATAAGTTCAATATCCGACTCCTGAAGAAGATTTTGGGTATCTTCTTTATTCTTTAAGACGGTGATATCGATATGATCTAAAATCGGTTTCTTGGTATACTCATCGAGTTCTAGATTATCTCCATCTTTTCGATAGACTTTCTCAGCTGAGAATTGGAAGACCCGATCCCGAACTGGAGACTTACCATTTTTCTTATGATTAAAATCAATCGTAACCATAAACTGTTCTGGAAGTTTAGGTTCGATGGCATAAGTCAGATAGCCTTCTCCATCAATAAGAGCTGTCGCTTGCTTCACATAGTCGACTTGCTTTTCAACTTTGCCCCATTTCTTCAAGCCTGTAATAGTTACCTTAGCAGTCTTATGCTTAAACTCATTTTTTAATTGACCGTTGGTACTTGATCTAAACTTAACAGACAATCGACGTGGGAAGGCAAAAGACTCTAAATCAATCGAGTTTTTGGAAGTGAGCTTCGCCACATTGTCTTGCAAGAACAGGTTGATTCCTGTCATCATGCTAGAGTAGACATTCCCTTTAGTCTCATCACCACCAAAGTCTGAAGCACGAAATTCAATATCCGCCATTTGTCTAAATTTCGAGAATTGTTTTTGATTCACTTGTCTCAAATTATCAAAATAGACCGTGATTTTTGATTTCTTGGATACCTGTTGTTCTCTAGTTGGATTCTCAACGACTTCCCCCGTTCCATCCACAAATACTTCTTCAGATCCCATTGTCGCCAAGAATTTCGCAACGTTTGGGATGGTAATGGTGTCCCAGGCATCCTCTTCACCATTTTGAACGGTTTCATTAGCCCGATCCATCAAAGCCATTGTAAGGGCGTTAAACAAGGATATAGAAGACTTACGGAAGTATTCCGCATTCCCCTTCTCACCACCCTTTTTGTTTTGGGAAAAATGGATTCTGCGACTGCGTTGACATAGGTTTGCGTTTTTCTCATAGTAACCTTTCTTGGCGGCTGTAATAGCTAGAGCCAAAGGATTGTAGGACATAGACCAATCCATATTTTGGAAAGAAAGCACATCAACTTCATAGCCACGTTGCCTCATCGTTTTGTAAGAGGCTTGGTAGTGTTCTCCTTTCGGGTCTGCCAGAACCAGCGATGGCTGCAACTCCGCACGACTGTTGATATCAATCGCTGTCGTGATCTGACCTTCCCCCTTACCTGAACGAGTCATCCCAATCCCTAACAGATTCGTCGGCTTATCTTCAATGTAATAATATCCTGAAGGAAAAGATTGCATGCCCAAAATGCGCTCCGCATTGGTCACGTATCGACTGATTGTCTTATTTTGCCATAACATTTGCGTTCGGAGTGTTTGCCCAGCTAAATCATGAGTCAACTCATGAAGCACAGGAGCCCCACCTTCACCTGGATAAGTGAGGGTTTTATTGGGAATCTTTTTGTATTGGCGACGGATTTCATCAATCGTCACAAAACGGTCATCCCCCTCCTCATTATGGTTGTAGTCACGAAACTGCTCAAAGTTTATCCAAGCAGATTTCCAAGCAAGGACTAGACCCATCAGAAAGAGAGGAAAAGCTAAAATCGGGGCAATCCAAAAGACTTTTACATTCAGTAGACTCTGAAACAAGAGACTATTCAAGTCAAAGTTTACGGCCTTACTAGCATCTTTAAACGACCAAATACTGAAATAGAGAAAGCGGATGGTAGCCCTCAAAACAGTAACCAGGTAATTCGTTAAGATAAAAGCAATAAAGCTAAAACCTAATCCCATATAAACAAAGCTACGGTAACTTTTAAAATAAAGAATGGGTTTCATTTCTTTATCAAACCGTTTTCGTTCCCGTTTTACAAAGGGAATCATATAAACAATTCGAAAGAGAATATTCCAAAGAATGAGAGAGACAAGCGCAATGATTTTTGGAATCAATAACTTTACCCATTTGAACAGCCCTCTAGCTGATTGCTTCCATACCTGTTCCCAATCAATCGCTTTGCGACCTTTCCAACCTCTTTTTATCGCTTGCCTTAGACTACTCTTTCCTGCTAATAACCTTTGATAGCTTCTTAAAAAATACGGCTGGAAGAGTTTGAATAGGTAATAACCTGCTACCCCTAGAAAAAGGAAGGTATTGAGCCAACTGGCTCGAATCAGTTGGATAAGGGTATAAAATACTACTTCAAATAACTCAAACAAACGACTACCCCCTTACACCTTCCAAGAACCATTCCATTTTTCGATTATAGAAGCTCGAAAAGAGAAATATGTGAAACTGTAGCCTTGGAGAGGCTTTCTCATAACGGTTAAAGTAATTTTCTAACCATTTCTCCCCATCCAACTGAAGAACATTCAATCGACTAGATCGACTTTGTTCTAAGTAATTGGTCACCTGAAGAGATTCTGCAATCAATTCATCAGACAGATAATTGTATTTTTGTCTTGCCATTGTTGCACTCCTTTCTTATTATTTCTTAATTCCCCTCTATTCTAAGGGATAATATCAAATTCTTTGTTAAAGGGACAAAAGATATTGTTATATCATAAGTTATATAACTTTTTGTACAACAAAAAAAGCACACAAGTGTTCTTGTATGCTTTCAATCCCTTTAGAATGGGGATTCTACATCCATTGGTTCAGGATAAGATGGAGGAATAGAACTTGGTATCGGCTGAGAAAAGCCCTGTTGTTCCTGCTTACGTCGGTTAGATGCTTCCCTATTTTCAAGGAAAGAAATTCCTCCTTGTTGATTTGGGGAAATAAACTGATACGTCCGACGTTGACCTTGTTCATCATTATAAGGTCGTTGGATAATTTCTCCTTTTAAGAGGATTGGAGAGCCTTTAGATAGGCTCTGAGCCATCAATTCCGCTTGTTTTCCGTATACTTGCACATGGAAGAAACTAGAAATTGGTTTATTTGTATCATCAGTCATACTCGAATCACAAACAAACTCAAATTTGAAACTGGCATGACCATTTTGAGTTTGACCTACTGCATCATTTGGAATGAATGCAACACGTCCAGAAGCGATAAATACTTGCATTTTTTCTCCTTTCAATAAAGACCACAAGAGAGTTATACCCCAGCTTGTGGCCATCCTTTCGTTTCGTTTTAGTTCGTCAATTTAGTTTTCTTTCGACTTACGAAGACCTACAAGACTCAACAATCCCAAAATCATTCCTACAACTGGAAGCATGCTTTCTGATGTTCCAGTGTTTGGAAGTGATGGCTGCGGTTGTGGTTTGTGTGGTTCTTTAGGCTCTGGTTTTGGAGGTTCTGGCGTTGTGGTTGTCACTTTAGCCGTCATCTCTTGTAAATTGACTGTATTGATAAAAGTATTTCAACCTTCCCAGCTGCAATGCGTTCGACTTCTAGATAGAAGTCTGCATCAAAGGTACCTTTAACTCCTAGGGAGTTAAGGAAGTCTTGATTGATAACGTAAGACCATTGACCACCTTTGGCATCCCACTTAACAGTCACAAGTTTCTTGATAAACTCTGAATTGGTACCTTGGTTAAACTCAAATGTAAAGGCATAAGTGCTACCTTTGGCAATCTTATCCCCTGCTTTGATAACCTTACCATTTTTCAATGTCACGTCATAAGGCAACACAAGCTCTTTTTCTGCTGTATATTCTGTACCCTTGATGATACCTTTCCAATTACCAGTATAGCGATCATGCTTCGTATCGAGTTTATCCAAACCGTCATATTGGTACAACGTATCATGTTTTTCTGGAACAGTAACACCGTTAAGAAAATACTGGATATAGTCGCCTAATTGAACTTCTTTGCCATCAAGAACCTTTTTACCTGTTCTATCAAGCGCATGCTTTTCGGGTTTCACGTTAGGAACTTCAACTGTTACAAGATTTGACTGATAACTATTACCAAAATCGATCTGTTTAAAATCGTTCTTCACGATTTCCCCTGCTTTAACCAGAAGCTTAGCTGGAAGATCAATCGTCACGTTTTTATTTCGCTTCACGTAATTTTGGTAGAAACTCTGAGAGTTCTTCGGTGTCCAAAGATAGAACTCACCTTTAGGGTTCAAGTTTAATTCTTTCAGAATCTTATTGATTGCATCTGTACGTCCTTTGTCTGAAAGGACGTGATGCATCTCAAAGAGATCTTTCACATCTTGTCCTGCAGCAGTCATCTTGATCTTGCTGTGGTCAACTGTGAAGGCATTGTCTTGAACATCATCCAGGATAGCAAACTTCTTACCAATCGCTTGTGTTGAAGCAAGTGTTTTGGTGTAAGGGCTGTAATCTGTCATCAATCGGAAAGTCACGTTGCGATCAAATGTTGTCGCCCCGTTTATATTCTTACCAGAACGATCCAGGACAGCTTTGACTGGTTTTGGTGGTTTCGGTGTGTAGTTCGTAACAGGGTTTGAGAAAACTTCATAGTCGTTTACTAAAACCTTGTAGGTATTATCGTAAAATCCTTTATCATAGATTGGCTTCCAGGTAATCACTGGAGCTTCTAGGCGTTTTCCTTGATAGGTAGCAGTAAAGGTATATGTGTTCTTTCCTGCATTATATGAAACAGTCCATCCTGCTTTCTCTGCCGCTGCTTTTGTGACAGCTACATCAGGAACTGCTCCAGCTTCGAGTGGATCAATGATGGTAATCTTGTCCCCTTTTTTTCAGGTTCGCATAGATATTGTCATGGGTCAATGTATAAAGCTGAGTAGCGTTTTTAGCTACCGTTTTACCATCTGTGTTGGTCTTATCTGTGTCTGCTACAGATTTTCTGACAACTGGCTTATACTGCAATTTGTAGCCGTGGTAGCTTGCAGATAATTTCTGATTTTTGGTTTCAGAAAGAGTTTTAAGCGCCAAAGTTGGTTTTGGCTGGATTTTTCGCATTGACCAATTCAGCTGATACAGGTTCAGTTTTGACAGGTTTCACAGTTGTTTTAGTAATGGTTGCAGTAGCTGGAACTTCAACAACTGGCGTTACAACCTTCGTATTCAAAGCGAACCAATAGGTTTGCCCACTTGGATTATCTGGTCCATCCCATTGGATAAATTCGGTTGTGAAGGCTGTCCCTTCCTTGAAAACACCAAGTGCAGCGCCCTTATATTGGTAAGGTGAGTCAGATGTATCCCAAAGATGCCCTACATCTTCTTGGCGGTTGTAGTCTTCAGCGTAAACATAACCATAATCCTTGTTATAGGTTACAGTTGAGCCGTTAATTTCAACATGAGTTCCGTTAATGGCTTTCGCACCTTCCCAACCAATAAGATTATGGTTTAGTGAGGAATACGTCAACGTTGCAGGTGTCTTTTCACTTGCTTGGAAGGCTACTTCTTTCCCATCCACATTGTAGTAGTAGGTATCCGTAACCAAGAAATTCATGTAGTCTGCTGCTCCACCAGCTCCATCGTTACGAGCTACTACGAATCCTTCTGTTGGATCATTCAAGACATAGACATCATTCAATCCTGTCTTCCCTTGATTAAGAAGCTCGAATTTTCGATGGATACGAGAAATATCATGCTTTTTACCATCTGCAGTTGAAACAGTCAAACCTTCAGATTAGTGTAGTCAATTTCTGTTTTCCATCCATTGCCCACATCTTTGTATTTCAAGACTTTAGTCGAGTCAAGAACACGAGTATAGCCTGATGTTCCATTTGATGAAGCGATGTAATCTTTAGTAGTTACCTGCGCTCCTGAAGCAGAGGACTCTACTGTTGCTTCAGGATTAGCTGTTGCAAGACTTAGAGCCTGTAAGACAACCTCTTTTGTGAACCCTTCCGTACTTGTTTTAGATTGAAGTTCATTGTATTTCTTCTGCCATTCAGCCTGGGTCTGCTTAGCTTTATCAAAGGCCGTTTGGTTTTGTTTGGCAATTTTGTTGGCTTCATCTACTGAAGAAACTTCCTGTGTTTTAGAAGTTAAAAGTACACCAGATTTTTTCAAATCTGCTGACTTACGATCAGCATCTTGATTGACTTGATCACTAGCATTCTTCTTCTCTGTGTAGGCAGCCATCAGGGCTTTGTTAAGCTCCACTTTGCCTTTTGCAGTCGCAATAGCCTGGTCATTTTGTTTCTTCAATGCTTCTACTTCTGCGACTGAAGAGACCGTACGTGTAACGACTTTAACGTCAACCTTTTTCTTTCTTCAGCTGTTCAGATGCGCTTTCTACCGCTTTGTTTAGAGCAGTAGCTTGTTCAACAGTAGCATCATACTTAGCTTTTTCACCCAGGTATTTTGTTACTGCTTGTTGGTTATCTGACAAGACCTGTTTAGCTGTTTGAATAGCTTTCTTGTTTTGGTCTGCTGAACCATCTGTGGCAGTTGAACCGTCATTCGTTACTGTGACAGTTGTTGCTCCTTCATGCTTGGCTTTTTCATCCGCTACAAATTGATTGTTAGCGTGAATAGCTTCTTGCGCCTCCTGGAAGGCTTCATTGTTTTTGACTTGTTTTGTAGTCGTTTCTTCCAGTTCCTTGACCTGCTTGCTCTGATCTTGTTTAATCTCAGACTTAGACTGTTCAAGTTTTGGAGCAGTGGTATCTGTCCCCTTATCAACGCTTGGTGTTTCAGATACAACTACTCCAGCTTTTTTAGCCTTGTCAGCAGCCTTTGTGACTGCTCCATTATCAATCGCTACAGACTGGCTTCCTGTTGTTTTGCCAGCTTGTTTAGCGTATGCGTTGTTGTCGTTTTTAGTTTCAGGCTGTACTGCTTCATCCGCCAATACAGAACCTGCAGAGAAGGCTACAATACCTGCAACTGCAATTCCTGATACTAAGCCTTTAGCCCATTTTTTCTTACGGAAATATCCGTGTCCTTGTGTTTTTTCTGTCATTTAATTGTTTCCCTTTCCATTTCACCTTAAAACATTTTCTTCTTGTAGACGTAGCTGACTGCCGTCAACAACATAGCCCCAATAGCACCCAGAATGCTTTCTGCCGTTCCTGTGTTTGGAAGTGTTTTTAACTTCCCATCTTTATCAGTAACAGAGATAGTCTTATCTTCATTGACAGTACCTCCGACCTCTTCAGGAGCAACCACTGAACCATCTGAAAGAACTACGTTTCCGCCTTGGGTGCTAACAATTGACGCACCTGTATTTGTTTCAACAGGATCTTTTGTCACATCATGAACTACTTGGCCTGTTGAAGTTGAAGTAGTTCCAATTTGTGATTTTCCTTGCTCATTGGCCTCATCTGTTGTTTTTGGCTTTTCAGCTGGCACACCGTCAAGGCTTTCAGCGTTATCTTTACCTTGTGGCTTGTCTGAAGGTGCTGACTGATCTGGTGTTGCTGGTTTATCATTTGGTACACCGTCGAGGTTCTCAGCGTTATCTTTACCTTGTGGCTTGTCTGAAGGTGCTGGTTGGTCTGGTGTTACTGGTTTATCATTTGGTACACCGTCGAGGTTCTCAGCGTTGTCCTTGCCTTGTGGCTTGTCTGAAGGTGTTGTTGGGTCAACTGGAGTAACTGAAGGCTCTGTTGGCTGAACTGCTGGAGCCTCTGTTTCTGTTGAAGCGCTTGGCGCTGTTGGCGTAACTACTTCTGTTGTTGGTGCTGAAGAGTCAATTGGTGTTACTTCATCAGCTGATACAAATCCAGCTTGTGCAAGTGCGATAGTTGAAAGTGCTAATGTAGCTAATACTTGTTTCTTGTTCATTGTGATTTTTCCTTTTCTAATTTTTAAGATAATTTGATTCTTTTGGTTCTGTTTCTACAACAAATCCATATTTTGAAGAATCAGAAGCTTTTACATCAAAAGTTAATCTAACGCTAGATGATTTATCCCTCTTTTGACAGACAGGATATAGGAAACCGTATATCTTTGAGTTTCTGAATCATAATTCAATTTCTCTAAAATAACGGACTGTAAAATTCCTTCTTTCGGTTTGGTAAATTTTGCATCACCTTCAGAAAGAAAATCTACTAGGTTTTCTTTTTTGCCCGAGTAATAAGAAGGTAAGAAATAACGGCTAAAGACATCAACTTCATTTTTTTCGTTGAAATGATAAGTTGAGTATTTTTTTGTTCCTGATATAAGAAATTTACTTTTTCGGACTGGCTTGATAGTTGAGCGAAAGCAAAAAATACGCAAGTGATATTTATTACTGACAACACTCCCAAACCACCTAAAAATAGATAAATTTTCTTCAGGGAAACTGACTGCTTTTTGAGAACAGGAGAGGGCAACAGTCTATTTGACCTCCTGCTTTTTGAATCATGTGATGGACGATTTGGTTGTGAAACAGCCATCGTCTCACCTTCAGCTGGGAAAAGAGGAAGAGAAGAATTGGACAATCCCATACTTTGTTTATATACAGGATAAATCTGGTTCTCAAAATACTCCCTTTTTTCTTGATAGCTGTAATTTGCAAATTCAGAGCGAGTAAGTATCGCTTGAATGAGGGGAAGCAGGAGATTTTCATAGTCTTCAGTAATCAGAAATGGACTAGCATAAACCTCCCCTTCTGTCACCACGCTTTTCCCTTCTAGATGGGCGATTGCCACTTTTTTCAGCTGAAACTGACCATACACTTGTTTCAACTCTATAAATAGCAACTCGGCCTGTTGAAATGTTAGGTAGGGTAAACTTTTTGAAATCGGCTGAGAAAAATCAGAAAGATGATCTAATTCCTCAATGATAGCAAGTAATTCACTATCATCCTCTGGACCTCTTCCATCTTCCCAGGAGATTTCTAAAAATAGATCATCTGTAATCGTACAGCGACCTTTATTAAAGAGTGAAAAAGCCATAAATCACCACCCCTTAACTTTTCACGAAATCAAAAATCCATTCAATGATACTTGGACCTGCTGAAACACCAATAATTGCAACTGCAATAGACACCCAATTTTTTTTCATTGAGGCTTTTAACTCCCGTCCACCAAACGCATAAATGAGCGAAGTGACAACGGCAGCCAGACCAAATAGCGCAACACTGACTAGCTGAACTTTTGTAATTCCTTGTCTCGCCAAGTTGTCCGACTTAGCAAATGGATCGTCCGCATAGACTGTAGATCCTGTTAGGAATAGGGAAAGGCTCAATAAAAACATCTGTGATTTTGTTTTTACTTGCTGAAGTTGTCTTGTCAAATAATTTTTCATAGAAATCCTCCTTTGTTTTTTTGACAACGTTAGTATAATAGATAATTGAAAAAAATTTTTTAAAGGGACAATCATTTTTTAAGGTGAATTTTAAGAAAATAATGCTTCACCAAATGACGTTTTTTCAGCTTCGACATCGAATAATATTTTTCTTTTATCTTCACGATGGTGTTCATCTGGCGAATCACCTTCTACCCAAAGATGAAAATGATACTCTTGGTTGTGATCAGATAAGTTCAGAAACTCTTTAGAAATTAAAGGGAGAACCTTATGTTTAATCACTCTTTCCAGAGGTCGTGCACCATCTTTTATATTTGTTCCTACATCCAATAAATAAGTAACCAAACTTTCTTCATAAGAAAGAGTCAACCTTTGATTCTTCATTCTTTCTTCGATTTCTGATAGATGTTTGACAATAATTTCCTTATTCACTTCCTCGTCTAACATGTTGAAAATCAATTTATATTCAATTCGATTGAGAAATTCTGGTCTGAACCTAGTTTCTAACTCCAACGTCATGCTCTTTTTCAAACTGAACTTTATCCCTGTCGGTTAGCTTTTTAAAATTCCCTTTTAATTCGTACTGCTTTAATAATTTTTTTGAGAACCAATATTCGTAGTAATAATAATAATCGTATTCTTAAAAAGCTCACTTGCCTTCCAGTTGAATCAGTCAAACGTCCTGCATCAAGCACCTGCAAAAATAAATCTACAACTTCTGAGTGTGCTTTCTCCACTTCATCGATCAGGATAACGCTATAAGGTTTTTGTTTAACCTTCTCAGTCAATTGACCTTTCGTTCTAGTTTGACGATCGCCAATCAGCTTTGTAATATCTCCTTTTTGCTTATACTCAGACATATCAAAACGAATGATTGCCTCCTCATCATCAAACATCCCCTCTGCCAGTGCCAGGGCAAGCTCTGTTTTCCCAACTCCTGAAGTGCCTAGAAACATGAAGGAAGATAGGGGCTTTCTTTGATCCTGTAAACCAGCTTGTGCAACAGTTATAGCGTTCACAACAGCATCTACAGCCTCATCTTGGCCTTTAACACGTCGTGATAGCTTTTCTTTTAAACCATCTAGCCTTTCCTTGTCACCTTTCAAAATCGTCGTGACAGGAATACCTGTTTTATTTTTCAGCACCTCTGCAATTTCTTGCTTCCCGACATGCCTAATCCATTTGTAGAACAAATTGTCGCTGCTTCATCTATTAAGTCAAAGGCTTTATCAGGTAAAAATTGATCAGGTATGTAGCGAACAGATAGAAGTACAGCTTGTTTTACAGCGTCGGAACTAATAGACACCTGGTGAAATTTTTCATAAATAGTTTTAGCTTGTTCAAGAATTTCAATCGCTTGAGTAGTTGTCGGTTCAGAAACCATAATTGGCTGCATCCTTCGCTCTAGCGCTCGGTCCGTTTCGATATATTCATGAAATTCATCTAAAGTAGTTGCGCCAATCAATTGAATCTCACCACGTGACAAAACTGGCTTAATAATATTTCCAGCATCCAGAGCCCCTTTATCTGAACCTCCAGCACCAACAATTGTATGAATTTCATCAATAAAGAGAAGGTTTTCTCCTTTGGTTTCTACCATCTCCTCAATAATTTTTTTAAACTTAACAATAAATCCTCCATCCTCATCTGACATTAAACTAGATAATTCCAAAGATCGCACTGTCAAGTTTTTTAATTTTGGAGATACCTGGTTTCGTAAAATGGCCAAAGCAAATCCTTCAACAATGGCTGTTTTACCAACTCCAGCTTCTCCCACTAAAATTGGATTGTTCTTGGTTCTCCTGAGAAGAGAGGTCTGAACAGCTTCTACTTCTTTATCACGTCCGTACACCTGATAATCTTCTGCTTTTTTTGAAACTTTTTCTGTCAAATTATCTGTATAACGATCTAAATAGGGTGTTTTTTTCTTTTCTTCAGTAGTCACACTTAATCACCTCTTTCTTTTACTTCTTTGATTTGAAGAGTGAGCTTATCTTTTATCGCATCCACAAATTCTCTTGGATTAATTTTCCCTTCTCCTATCTGAGATAGAAACATTTCCCAGCCTCCTGTTGTCCCTGGATCAGAAAACTCATTGTCATAGAGATAATTGATAAGTAGATAGGCTTTGTTGGTAGGCGTTAGTTGACCTGTTTTTTTATCTTTAACAACATAACCCTTACTTTGAATTTTTTTAATGATTTCTCCTCTAGTGGCTTGTGTTCCCAAGCCATATTTAGGAAATATTTGGCCAATCAATTGGCTTTCTGTTAATCTTTTTGGTGGTTTTGTTTCACCCTCTATAATCTGAACTTGCGTCTCAATTTTATCTCCCACTTGATAATCAGGAACTTCAACAGGACCTCGTACCTTTCGTGAACTCCATTCAGCCCATCCCAACTTATGAAGCGTTCTACCCTTTGTTTTAAAAACAAAACCATTATTTTCTACTTCAATTGTTTTGGTTGAATAATAACAATCATCCGCAAACATCAAGATTGCCTGCTTCACAACTGCTTCATAAATCAGTCGTTGGTCAGTTTTTAAATTTGAAATGTTTGGAATTCTTTCAGTCGGAATCAAGGCTGAGTGGCTTGTACCAGATACTTTTTCATCATTGACATAATCTTCTCTAGGCTCCAAGAACGCTGGCTGAAAATGACAATTAATAGCTTTTTGATAGGCAGATAGATTTTCTTTTAAATCATCAAATTCAAAATGACTAATATATTCTGAGGTCGGCCGTGGATAGGAGAGAAAACCTTCCAAATACAGTCCCTCAACAATGCTCTCTGTTTTACTTGAGTCAAATTTCCAGGCACTTGCTGCAAAACTTTGTAATGCAGACAAGGTAAATAGTTGTGGAGCGGATTTCTGATGTTTTTCTACCTCAACTGAAGAAATAACAGAGGTGGTTGATAATCCCCTTGAAGAGGCTAAAATAGCTTCACTATCTTTAGTTTTATCTTTGGTCGTAAAGAACACCCCATTTTTCTTATCCTCCAGCTGAAGCTTCCAATATTTTTCTGGAGTAAAGTTGCGGATCTCTAAATCATTCTCACAAACGAGTCTGACCGCTGGTGTTTGAACTCGGCCAACCGATAGATGGCTACCTTTTGCTCGAGGGAGTTGTCCTCTTGCTTGAAGATCAATCGTTGCAAGAGGTGATAAGTTCATTCCTACCAACCAATCACTTTGTGCACGTGCTTCAGCTTCTAAATAGTAATTATAGGTTTCTGAAGGTTCTTTCAATTCCTGAAAAGCTTTGAAGAGCTTTCTTTGTCATGGAGCTTGCCCAAAGACGTTTCCAAATTTTCTCCTTGCCTCCTGGTATGTGCGATAAAATAGAGTACGCAATCCGCTCTCCTTCTCTATCAGCATCCGTCCCAATAATCACTTGATCCGCTGTTACCACTTCATCATAAATTCTCTTAAATTTTTCTCTTGAATTCTTATCCTCTTTGAGATGTTGCTTAAATGAAACATTTGTCAGAGGTAATTTATCAAGTGACCAGTTGTCTGGTTCACTATATTCAAATAGGTGCCCTTCAGCAGCCACCACATGAACTTCAGCTGGAAAATAGAGTGATTGCCTGATAACATAGACACCTTTCGTTTTACTAAATTGTCCCAAAGCTGTAGCATAAGCTTCTGCCTGTTTCTCTTTTTCAGCCAGAATAACTATAACCATATCATTCTCCTTCTACTTCATTTTCTGTCATTGTAATCTATAATTAAAAAATCTTTTGTAAAGGGACATTGACACAGAGTAGAACGAGTTCATATCAAAGAACGACACAAAAAGTTATATAACTTTTTACACAAAAAAGAGGCTCACAAAGAGCACTCTTTCTATACTTTAAGCCCCTTCTTTGGGCTTTGGATAAAATTTTGATTTTGTCCCACCTGTCTATTCAACTGATAAGGCTTTGTATGTTGTTCAACACTTTTTACAATCTTAGATACTGTTCCATGAATCCGTTTCATAGATTGCGCTAGTTGTTGATCGTCAAGAGAGGTCAAATTATCAGTCCAAATTGCCATATAGCGAATGGCTTTTTCAGAGGTATCTAACCCAAAATGATTAGAAACGAGATAACTTGTCATCTCAGCTTCAAGTTCTCTACGATCTTTTGAGACATCTTCCTTATACGAGTTAGCAAATTTAGGGTTATGTAGACTAGCATGCGCCAACTCGTGAATAGTAGTTGCAACGACTTCTCCAGGAGTATTATCTGGATTCAAAAGTATCTTTTGTTCATCTGGATAAAAAGATCCTTTCGCACTTCTCAACTCTTTTGCATCGTCTTGATAGATTGTTACTCCAATACCATTAGCATAGTCTGAAAGCCCCTCTAGCACCTCTTTCGTACGAATATGATCCATATTAAAGTCATAGTGACGATTTGGCATCGCTTTTGGATAAAATTCAGGCTTCAAGGTTGTTTGAGATAACTCAAATACTTTATACGTAGCGAATTTAGCTAAGCCTGTATTTGAATCTCTTTCCTGGAAGAAGCGAGATTTCAATTTTCCTTCCTTCTTTAAAGCTTTCTCTTCAGGTGTCGCTTCAGAAAGTCTTTTATATTTTGGATTTCCTTTTCCATTTTTCACCTGATTCCCATTTTCATCCAATACAGGAATCATTTCAACCATCATAGGTCTAAACAAGGTAATATGTGATTTTTCTCCTGTCTTAACCGAAAGATTGTTATGAACAACTTCTCTTGTTCGACCTGTTTTTTTATTGGTATAGGTATTTCTAGTTTCAAATACCTGATCTGAAGTAATCCCAAGAACTTCCCCCATTGATTGCCATTGATTATAGGTTGCGACTGCATTCGCTCCTGGCCACTGTTCCTGAATCAAAGCGACATTTCTAGGTGAGAGCTCTGGAAACTTACTCATAAAATTTAGATACTCTTCTAACCGTTCTGGTGTTTCTGTGTACTCTCTCACTTTTTGAAAGCAACCTCACTCAATTCATGAGGCGTTAAAGTAGCATAATCAATACTACTTGAGTTTACTTCAGGGATCTCCAAATCTGAAATAGGTTCCTCATTCAGGATCTCCTCTACACGCTGAAGCAAATTAGTTTTAGTTTCTTGCTTAGAAGATTGAAAAGCTACCGTTTCTCTTGTATCAGGAGTTTGACCTTCTCCTTCTTCTGTCAATCGAGCCGATTCATTTGCTTCCTGGGAAATTTCCTTATTCACCTCTCTATTTTCCAGCTGAGAAAGAATTTCTTCATCCATCGATGCTAGTACAGATTGACCTTTGAGTCGACGATATCCTAACCCTAACATTTGTGAAATAGGTGTAGTCTCATCTCCAATATCATATCGAATTCCCTCTTTGATCATTTCACCCCCTGGAGCATAAACATCAAACTTAATTTTGGTAGGAGGGATGTAACCTTCAGTATTGCCTGCTGTTACTTGTTTCATTCCTTCTTGATGAATTGGATAAAAGTCCTGATTGGCCTTGTAAAGCTCTCTAGCAAAGTCTTGATAAGATATAAGCTCTGTCTCTTTAAACGGCAATTTCGGGCCATCTGGGCGATCCTCGGACCATTGAAGACGAATATGATAGTCATCTTTATAAATATGATCTTGATGCCAGTCTCTATAAAAGTCGGGAATTTTTATCCAGAAGATTATCTTCTCCAGCTGCAGCAACAATCTGATCAAATTTATCATTGTACTGTTTCGCATAGTCAAGATACTGATTCCATGCCTGATGAAATTCTTCTGGAGTTTTTGAGATGTCACTAGGCACGCCTAAATTATAGACAGTATCTAAGACTTGAGTAAACTTATTCGCATCAAGTAGGGAGTTATTCAGTGTATTCTCTGGAGCTGGTGGTTCAGGTTCTTCAGAAACCTCCTCATACTGCTTATTTTTTAAGATAGATAACATTTCCTCGCCACCATCTTTAACATATTCCTCATTAATCGATAGCTGTTCAATCTGGCCATCACGTTCACGGAATACGCCAAGAATAGGTGTTTTATCTACCGTCTCCAGTTCCTTGGTAAGTTTTGTCCGAGACTTAAAAACTGATATTGGAATATAGTTTTCTTCCTCTAACTCTTTGAATAACAAGATAATATCTTTATCATCAGACTTTATAAGACTATCAAAACGTCCATCATATCGTTTAAGATCAGTTAAATCATCAAAATAGAAAGATGTACTTTCTGTTGCTACTGAAAGATCTGATAAGACCTTTAGTTTGTCAAAAGCTGCATCATTATTAGCCAATAAAATATTATCAAAATGCCCATTTCCTTCTGCAAAATCATGTAAAGTTTTCTCGGGTGTCTGCCCTAATGCAATTGGTTTAATTCCTGTTAGGTGCATGAAGTGCTTTTCTTCAAAATGAACTTGTACAGTCTTATCAGGGGTAACATAATAAATCTTTGAGTTGGCCAACTCATCCAAATAATACTGTGCTGCATTTTGCAAAGCTAGTCGACGGATTGGACGATTCAATTTAGTTAATTCATCTAAGGAAATAGAGTGATAGTAGCCATCGTTACTTGACTGAAACTCTTCATTTATGGTAAAATAAAGTAAATGAGAGGATGTCGTAGGACGACTGGTAACAGAGCGTTCAAAGGTGCCAGCTTTTGGTACGGGTGTGGGACTGCCTTCAGCTTCGGGCTGTAAAGACCCCAGACTACCACTGGTCCTCTCGTTTTTTTGTTGCTCAAAAATCATATCTAGCTCTTGAGATTTCTCAGGGGCTTTTTCTTTTTCTTCTGAAGCTTCCATTATCTTAATAGGATGAGTCTCAAGACGTGATATCAAGTTATCCAATAATTCTCGATTTAAAACCACTTCTCCTTCTTGTTCTTCCAAATAGTGGAAAAATGTGTTTGGTGTTGTCACAAAACCATGGGCGAAGTCTCTTGTTCCCGATTCAATCAATGGATACTCCAGCATTCGCTCAACCGATTGTGATAGATTATCAAGGGTCCTTTCACCAAAATAGACGCCGAAACTGTCACTTGAGAGGCTTTCTATCTGCTTGTTAGTATTGTAGGCTGCTATTGCAAGTTCACCAATAAATCGGGTTGAAATATCTACTCCCAAAGTTCTCTGATGTGGTTTCAATGCTTGATACAAGGAATCTTGCTCAGGAGTCCCTTTTTCTTGTATAAATCAGTCGTTTGATCATCAAGAGAGGTCAAAAGTGAATGAATAGGAGACAACACTTCCATTCGTTTAGCGTTGAGGTATTTAGTAGGATGGCTATTTCCTAACTTCGCAAAGACATCATATAGATAGAAATCTGGGGCAAATTCAATTGATAATTCTCCAGATTGAATCCGATTATTTAAACTCTTTGTTAATGCTTCGTTTTCCTGTTTTACCTCTTCATAGCTCATCAATCTCACAGCATTCTCCTCTGTATTGACAATAGATTCTTGATTTTCTGGAGTTTGTTTTTCTTCAACCATCTCATCTATATTAGTCGGATCAATGACGACTGTTTTTTTATTTTCTATCGAAAACGTGAGATTGTCCCAATTTTTTTCTAACCACCCTGCTTCGCCTTGATTTTTTTCAATAGGCTCTGGTTGTGGTGAGATTGATTTTTCCTGATTCGAGGGCGTTAATCCTACATTTTCTTGCCCTTGTTTGGCAAGTAATTCATCCACCTTCAGTCTTTCCTCATCTGTTTTCGGATGATACTTAGTTTGTGAAGATAATTGAAACTCTCCTTCTTCAGTCAACTCCAGGGCAACTCTTCGTAACCCTTTTACAAAATACGTATTTGGTTGTTTTTGCCACTGATTCACTAAGCCCTCATCAATTAAGGCCTGTGCTGCTGGTTGAATGCTCGTTTTACCCATTTGTTCAGATATAGCCTCAAGTCTAGTCAACTCTTTTTGATAGCGTTTGAGAGTAGCTTTGGTAAAGAACGACTCCCCACGCTTAGCTTTTTCTAACTCTTCACGGATTCTAGGTATATTTTGAACACTCATCTCCAGACCACTTCCCTGACGATTCAACCCCATTTCTTTCAAATGTTGTTGGTGCTCCAGGCGCTCTACTCGCTCTTCCTGTTTCCTAATCTCATCCATCTTTGAGAAGACTTGACCTTCTATTTGTTCTTGCTTACGTTTAAAGCTAGCACCTCCTCGCTTATCATTCATGGGTTGCCCATTTGTTAGCGCTTGGTGGGAATAAGCCCTTGAAATAGCCTCGTCTTGTTCACCCCTTAGTCGTTCCAATTTTCGACGTGTCTGGGCAAGACGACTGTTGTCAGGCTTTTCTTCCTGTTGATTCTTTAGAACATCATTCCAGTCCGTTTTATCTTGTCCTGGTTTTAGTTCTGGTAGATCTGAATTGATAACAGCTCCTTTTGCCTCCAATTCTTGAATGAATGTTCTACCTGCTTTATCATTATCTAAAGCTAGAGTAATCAAATCCGCATTTTTCCCATCTTCAAAAAAGTGATGATCAATAGCTACTTGAAGTCCGTCCGCTAATTGTTCAGGTGTCCATCTTAGTGGTTTTCCTGAAATTTCAGCTTGAATTTGAGATAGATGACGGCCTATAGTTGATTCTTTCAAACCATCCATAGAAACTAATCTGACGTCCTGAAGACTATCTTTGTGCAATTCATAGTAGGACATTAAATCAATTGGACTCTCAGTGAAAATCAATCGTTTTGGACTGCCAATATCAACATGAATACCTGTCATAGGATCGGAGTTTTTCATAATCACTTTAGCATATCCATGTTTTGGCCACTTCTCCCAATTCTCCTGGATTCCCTGTAAAGAGGCTCCAACAACTTCACCTGAAGAAGAAAGAGACTTGAAGACAATAACTGGCTCAATCGCATTTGTTGAATTTCCGCCATTACCTTCCACAAAGTAGTCAAGTTTGGCATTAGCTTGGGCTAAAACACCCTGTTCCAAAAAATAATCTATCGTTTCATCTGATAGACCACGTTGATTTCGTAAGTAGTCTCGTCCAGTTGATAACGGCTGCTCGTATTTCTCAAGATAGTATTTAAAATCTTCTTGAGGCCTTTCAACCAGTTGAAACTCTTTAAAATTTCCATCATTTAAAAAATCTACCGATTGGTTAAAATCTACTTCCTTTATCGTCTCAACCAAAGAAATCGCATCACCACCTGTATTTCTAGAAAACCATTTCCATAAATTTTTATCAGGTGAAATAACTAGGCTATCATGTTCTTTCCATCGATAGTCTCGTCCAGATCGAACCAGCTCCATCTGAAGCTCGTTTGCAACATCCAAAATATCTCTAGAACGTGCAAATTCAACACGTTCTCTACGAGTTTTCCCACGTCTTGATTCTTGTTCTGTCATATAAAATCTCCTTAAAATCCTTCATACTGTGGTTTATACGGCTCTTTCTCTGCTTGTAGAAACGTTTCTGGATCTAAGTGAACCAATTCCCCTACTGAAAAAGAGTCAAATAGCTCAGAATTTTCCTTAAAATCTAGAATCATTTCTAAATCAGAATTTCTTCCTTGACCCTCAAAATGCACTTGCTTGTTATCAGCATTCATTGCCGTAATTAACCATTCGGCTGAGAAATCAAAGTCTTCAACTGTGACATCTGGAAATAATAGCTTCATTTTTCTTCTCCTTTCTCTTTTTATCTTTCTATTCTATGCAATAACCAAAAACCATTTAAAGGGACAATATAATTTCATTTTTCAGGATAATTTGCTCAAAATAAATTAAAAATAATAACAAAAAGCCTTGACTAGCGCACTAAAATGCGGTATAATTAATAATGTAAGGAGGTAATGAAAATTGAGTAAAGCAGATTTTAACAAAATTCAAAAATTATTAAAGAGTGTAACAGCCTATAGAATTTCTAAAGCGACTGGAATTGGTGACACTACAATCAGTAGATGGGTCACAGGGAAAACACCAATCGAAAAAATGAGTTTAGAAAATGCTATCAAATTGACAAATTATGCGGAGGAGCTAGAAATGGAAAACGCAAAACAACTACTTGAAGCGATCAAAAACAATGATGTAGCATACGCTATAGTAAATGAAGATGGTGCAGTATATTGCAATCTTGGGACAAGTAACATCATGGATATTTATGGTATTGATGGCGAAGATGGCCATTTCTACGGTGTTTATGGTGACGCAGTTGGTGGTCAGCTTGATAGTCGCAACGTCCCTGATGACGTTATTTTGAAAGCTATTAAACTAATGCTAGGTTTGGGTGAGCCTGTAAAACGTTCAGAATTGTCTATGGGGCCAGATTTCAAACAGACATTTGTAGATGGATATTTTGAGGTGGTTGAATTGATGAAACAGTCTGGTCTTCTGCAGGATCAAGAAGAAAATGAGAAAGTCAAGGAATGGATTGAATCTCACAAGGGCGTTGTAGGTTCAAGAGTTAAACACCCATCGTTTGGAACTGGTGAAGTAACAGAAATCAAAGGCAACACTATCACCATTAATTTTGTAGACCAAGGGAAAAAATCTCTAGCACTTGAGGCAGTCGTAGAAAGCAACCTTTTAGAATTTTAATCAACCAGCTTAAATGCTGGTTTTTTCATTCAATAATCTTACTTTTTTAAACACTTTTAAATAAAAAGTTTAAATCTCTTTGAGTTTTTGTTGACAAACTATCTTATATGATATATAATATACTTGTAAGATAAATAAAGGAGAAATAAAAATGGAAAATCAACAACGACATCAAAGACTTAATTTTGGAATATGTAGGACGATACTTCAGATATGAAAATGATTTCTATAAGCTACCAGGTATCAAGTTCACTGATGCCAACTGGCAGAGATTCAAGAGTGGTGAGACCTCTATCGAGAAGATGGGCGCTGCAAGAGTAAATGCTATGCTTGATCACTTATTTGAAGACTTTGAATTGGCTATGATTGGCAAGGCTCAAACTCACTATTATCTCAGCAATTCACTTAAAATGAATATGACATTCTACGCTACTATGACCAATTCAAGAAGCAACAACTTATTAAATGGATTGAGAATAGCCGTGAAGACGTTATCGGTGGTGCAGGTCGCATGTATACTGCTGATGGGAACTGGATATGTAGCGCTTATTTGAAAGTAGCCTTGGAGAGTAGCGATTTAGGAGATGGGTCATATATGCTTCAAATGCGATTCAAGAACTATTCTCGTGATCCAAGACCAATTCCAGCCGGTCGTCAAAATCGTCTTGAATGGATTGAGAAGAATTTGGAGAATATTCGATGAGAGAGAATATAATCGGGCAGTGGTTCAATCGTCTCGTTGCCATAGAAGATGACGGGACGAGGTCTTCTAAAGGAGATATCAAATGGCTCTGTCAATGTGATTGTGGAAATCTATATCATGCGCTCGGATATAGATTGAAAAACGGTCTAACCAAACGTACAGCAAAAGCCGTGAAAAATCACGGCTTCTATTTGACTCCAAACACCTCACTTTATATACTTTGTCC
>BNJS01001504.1_pt1 | contig 136051 bp, 203 predicted proteins | sample 8540461 | NCBI WGS metagenome assembly BNJS01 (sample SAMD00202454, study PRJDB9452) | human saliva metagenome | isolation source: human saliva | place: Japan
GCGCTGTGGCATACCTGAAAAGCGGATCGAGCGGTCCTGCCAGGGATCGACCGCCGGCCAGCGTTGACGGGTCTCGCCAGCGGCGCCAGATCCAGAATGTCCTGCTGCAGCTGCGGAGCAGCGTATCGGCGGATCGTGGTCGATGAACACATCGGCGCGCCGGTCGATGCTCAGCATCCGGCGCTCGGCCGCCTCGGCTCGTCATGATCGGCCAGCAGTCCGATGAAATCCCGCCCTGCCGGCCCCATGCTGCCAGCAGCGCCTGGCCGTGATCGACACCGGCCAGCAGCGCACGGTCCGGATCGAAACCGGGCCGATGGGCATGACGCCCCGTCCGGGATGACAGCAGCGCCCGCTCGGGCACGATGTCCCCCCAGTAGTGCCGGCTCGGGTTCTGACACGCATCAGCACCTGGCACCAGCGCCCCAGTGCGGAAAGCACCTCCAGCGACTGGCGCGCATGGCGAAATGCCGAAGATCAGCACACGGCGCGGCAGCCGCTGCGGGCGCGCCCCGCGCCGGGTCGGCACAGGCCGCCATGAAACGTTCGTGCACGGCAGCCCGGTTTGCGGTCGATGTCGGCCACATCACCATCGGCCAGCAGCGCCCGCCACAACGCCGGCTGCCAGCGACCTCCGCCGGCACGGGCCGCACGCCCGACTGGCATGCCCTGCCGCATCGTCTGCGCATGCAGATTCTGGCTGGAGGACACGAACGACGCGTGCCCCATCGGTAGTATCAGACCGGCGCCCGCACCGGTCAGGCGAACGCCCGCCTTCCCCCGCAGCCACAGACCCCGCATCCAGAGCCTCCGCTGGCACCACGGCCCCCGGCGTGCGCAGTCATCGTGCCCATCCGCCCAGTCGGCCAGCCAGTCGGCGCGATACACCTGATACTGGTCGAACAGGTCGGCCAGCTGCGCCGCCAGCTGGTGGCGGCGGCGCAACACGCATCGTCCTCAAAACGGCGCAGCGGTGCAAAGACCTCCTGATGCAGCAGGCCGGGCAGCATCCGCATCAGCCGCCAGGTCAGGCAGGTCCTTGCCGAACGGCGCCTGCTCCGGGCACGGCATCATCGCCCAGCACGGCCCGGTACGCCTGCCAGATGAAGCGCGAGGGAAGCTGGATGTCCAGCGCGGCCGCGATACCAGCCCGTGGCCCAGGGCCGACGACCCCCGGATGAAAGTCCAGCCGGGCCGTACCCGCCGGCCCCTGACCCGGCATCATCCATCCCGTCTGGCGTCCCGTCGTCCGTCCCGGGCGCCGGGTCGGACGCCAGCGACAGCGATCAGCCGACTGGGCGATGCCGTTGCTCTGCACCAGAATGACTTCGTTTTCGAGGGCGCCAGCAGATGCGCCCGCATCCAGTCGCACAGCAGGTCGCGCAGTGTTTCGACTGGTTGCGCAGAATGACGATGAAAGCCGGCGGCCAGATCGCGGTCGGAGGTTGCGTCACTCAGTCCTCTCCCGACCCGTCGCGGGCCTGGCGAAAGGCACGGTCCGGGTCCAGTGAGGCCGGAGCACGCTTGCGGCCACCGACAAACCCGCCGTCGCGGTTCCCGAGGCGCCCGCCACGGCCATCGTCACGACCGCGGAAACCGCCTGGTCACGACCACCGAAACGCTTGCCACCGCGGTCATCACCGCCAAAGCGGCGTCCACCCCGGTCGTCAGCGCTCGCCCTCGAAGCGGCGGGCCGCCACGGTCATCGCCCTGGCGCTCTTTCCCACGGCTTGCGCGACTCGCCAGGCGGACGGTCGCCACCCTCACGGCCACCCTCGCCTTCGCGGCGCAGTTTCCAGCCCTCACGGTCGGCGCGGAAACCGCGACGGTCGTCATCGCGGCCACCGCGCCAGCCACCCCGGTCCTCACGGCCACGGTCGCTGCGGTTTTTCCACGGGCGACCGCCCTCGCGGCTTCACGGCTGAACGGACGGCTGTCGTCACCGAAAGCGCACGCTGCGGAGGCGATCCTCGCGGTCACCGAAGCTGCGTTCACCGCGTTCGTCCCGGTTCCAGCTGCGACGGCCGTCATCCCCCGAAGCGGCCACGACGCTCGCCGTCGCCAAAGCAGCCGTGACGGTTCCTGTCCACCAAAGCGCGGCCCGCGATCATCACGCGCCGAAACGCCGATCACCGCCATCCCCGTCACGACGGCCGAAGCTGCGACCTTCACCGTCCGGACGACGGCGGAAGTCTCCATCCTCACGACGGGCGAACGGCTGCGATCGCCTCACCCCGTCCGGCCTACAGCCGTCGCGGCGGTCGAAGCCCTCGCCCTCGCGCTCTCCGCGTTCGAAGCCACGGCCCTCCGGCGCCCGAAACCACTTTCACCGCGACCGAAGCCACGCTCTGCGCCGCGGAAACCACCGTCGCGGTCATCGCGCCCCAGCCACCGCGGCCACCGCCACCGCCCTGGCGGTCATCACGGTTCCAGCTTCGGCCGCCTCGCGGGACGTCATCACGCTCCCAGCGCCCCCGGCCCTCGCCACGGTCGAAACGTCCGCGTCCGGAACGAGCGGCCCTCGCGGCCACGGCCATCACCTCGGGCGTCGCGCCCCGGAAACGTCCTCGCCAAAAGCCTTCGCGGCGGGCATCCTTTTCTTGTGGCGTTTCTTCGGCGGCTCAGGCTTGAACTGGGCTTCGGTCCGGGGAATTCCGCTCACCTGGATATGACGGCCCAGGAAATGCGTCGATCTTGCGCAGCGGAATCACATCCTCTGCGCCCCACGAACGAAATGGCCTGGCCACTTGAGCGCCGGCTCGCCGGTCCGGCCGATGCGGTGCACGTAGTCTTCCGGCCACCCGCGGCAGCTCGAAGTTGATCACGTGCGTCAACGTCGAGACATCGATGCCGCGTGCCGCCACGTCGGTGGCCACCAGCACCCGACACTCACCTGGCGCAGGCGGTTCAGCGCCCGATACGCTCACGCTGGTTCATGTCGTCGCCATGCGGGCATCCACGGCAAAAGCCTCGGCCAGCAGCTCCTCGGTCAGCGCCTCTGCATGCGCGCTTGGTGGCGGTGAACACGATGGCCTGGCCCAGCCCACTGTCGTTGAGGCAGGCACGCAGCAGCTGACCACGATGCCCCGGGTTGTCCACATACACCACGTGGTCGTCGATGGGCGTCAGGGCCTCCTCGCTGCGCTCCACCGTCAGCCATTCCGGCTCGTTCAGCAGTTTGTCGGCCAGGTTGCGCACATCGTGCGACACCGCGGCGGTGAAGCAGACGGTCTGGCGCTCCTTCGGCAGCAGTTCGGCAATGCGGACACATCGTCCGAAAAAGCCCATGTCCAGCATCCGGTCGGCCTCGTCCAGCACCAGCATCTTCAGGCCCGACAGGTCGATCTGCCATTTTTCCAGCTGGTCGATCAGCCGGCCCGGCGTGGCCACCAGCACCTCGTAGGGCATGGACAGCGCGCGGGACTGCTGGAAATACGACGCCCCGCCGGTGATGCACACCGTGCTGGTGCGCGGCAGCAGCCGCGACAGCGCATGGCTGGTGCGGTAACCCTGCTGAGCCAGCGCCACGGGTGGGGTCAGCACTCAGCACGCTGGGGCCGAAGGCCGGACCGTGGCCGGCGGCCCTTGCCGCGGCGGCCCCGCCATCCCTCATCCTCACCGGCTTCCTCATGGCGGGCGTGCCGTCTCGGCCATGCGCTCCTGCGCCGTCAGCGCCACCCCTGCAGGGCCGGCAGCAGGAAGGGCGGCTGTCTTGCCGGTGCCGGTCGGGGCGGATGCCACCAGATCCCTGCCCGAGAGCAGCACAGGAATGGCCTGCAGCTGCACCGGCGACGGATGAATGATGTCCAGCCGCTGCAGGGCCTGCACCAGCGGTCGATCAGGCCCCAGTTCGGCAAAGCTGGCATCGGTGGCTTCACGAAAGCGATCGGCATGCAGCGGCGCCGGCTCATCCTCTTCGTCGCCCTCATCGCCATCCGTATCGTCGTCGCTGTCGTCATCACCTTCATCGTCCAGCCCGACACCGGCATCCAGGGCCCACGTCTGTCGTCGCCGTCGTACGGTCGTCATCGTCATCTTCGTCGTCGCTGCGTTCATCGTCGAGTCGTCGTCATCGGCGCCATACGGGCAGGCTTCATCACCGGACGCATCGTCGTCGTCCTCCCATCGTGCAGCATCGACGGCACTCTTCATCGCCGGCACCGAAAGACCGCCGCATCTTCGGCATCCTCATCTTCTGCATCGACGGCCTCCTCCGTCTTCGGCATCATCGCCTTCGGCGCCGATGGCCGCTGCGCGCATCCCTGGCCCCTGCGGGCCAGGTCACTCGTGCATGCCGTCGTGGGCGGCGCTGCCGGCACCGCCTGCATCACCGGGCCCTGCCCTGTTCCTGCGCCATCCTGCGCTGCTTCATGTCTTCAGGCTGCTCTCCAGATCGTGACTCGGCCTGGCGTTTCTTCTCTTGGTCTTTCATGATTTGCTGTGTATTGCTCGTTCAGGCGGCCAGCCGGAGTCGTGGCTGCAGCCGCTGTTTCTCTTTTCGCGGGAGCGCGTCATGGACGCATGCGTCTCCGCGCTCCGGTCTTCGAGAACCGCGGGCGTGTTTTCATGACCCGCGAAAACGCCGGTGCAGCCTCTGAAAACGCCGTGCAGCCCCCCCGCTGCGCACGCTGCAACGGGTCTGTTCGCCGCTTCTTCACACCCCGAGCGCGCCGGGCGTACCCCGCGTTGCCGGCTGCAGCCCGTACGCAGACGGAACGGCCGCAGACACGAACGCAAGGCAACGACCCCGGGAGCCGGGACGTACGGTATGACGATGTTCAGAAATGACTGGCAGACATGAAGCGGGTTTTTCCCGCTGGAAGGCCCTGCCCTGTGCAGTCGGCGTCACTCACGCTGCCTGCAGGCAACCACGGCCTGTGGGTACCCTGTAAACGATGTGGGGATGTACCCTCGAGTTGACGGATCACGTGCGGTTCATCGAGCGCCAACCGGAATGCAGATGCACCGGACACCGCCGTGTCGCGTGTCCCGGATACATCGCGGGGCCAGATATCGATGCGAATGGAAGCGCCGGCCTTCTGTGGCTGCATGCGCCATCCACCTTTGCTGCAAAAAGGTAGCGCATCGCTACCAGAAAAAGGTCCATCCCATCACGCGATGCGTGACCGGACAACCATTGACGCGTGCCGTGGCGTCATTTGCACCGGGCGCCCTGCATGCAGGGGCGGCGAAATCCTCCATCGCCCTGGCGCATGCCATGGACTCATTCGTCCCGCATGAAAAACTCTGCCTGGCAATCCCCGTTGGGCGTGCAGGACAGGAAAGCGGGTCCGCAGAAGCCTCCGAGGGCTTCAGCGAAACAGCCATGCCAGTTGCCAAATATCGTCCCTCTTCTGTTGCATTCTCACAACATATCGTTTCGCGCCCTTCGCCACGATGCCCCGCGCCCAACGCCCGTCAGCCTCCCGTCTGCCGGCCATCGGCGCCTGCCGTCGATTCGTCTGCCAGTAAAATGACCAACCCCTTTCACATTCGTTCCTGTCTCCCTGCCGCTGCAAACAGGGTGCTTTTCATCCGAGATACTTCGCTCGCTGTCCGCCCCGTGATCCTGCGGAGCAACCTATCGACCTCGCTGCGTCGCATCTCCATGTTGCGTCGCAGTCTTTTTACCGTTTTCAAACTCCTCTCCAACCTATGACAACCCCTCCGGGGCAGCCGCGGCTGCCCGTCCCGGTTTTCGCCCGCTGCAGGTTGCTGCGGCCGTGGCGCTGGCGCTTGGCGCCCCCACACTGCATGCCCAGGAAGTGGCCGATGCCGAAGTCCTGGAAATCGTCACCGTCAGCGCCAGCGCCGACGCCTCGGCCGCCAGCCTGTCAAAACCCCTGGCCGGTGGCCCGGTGGCCCGCGGTGGCCGCGTGGGCATTCTGGGCACCCGTGACCAGATGGACGTACCGTTCTCCGGTCACGGCCTACACCAACCAGCTGATCAAGGACCAGCAGGCCCAGAGCGTGGCCGACGTGCTGCTCAACGATCCCTCCATCCGTACGGCCCGTGGCTTCGGCAACTTCCAGGAAAGCTACTTCGTGCGCGGCTTCCTGCTGTACTCGGATGACATCGCCTTCAACGGCCTCTATGGCCTGCTGCCCCGCCAGTACATTGCCTCCGACCTGTTCGAGCGTGTCGAGGTGCTGCGCGGCGCCAGCGCCTTCCTGACCGGCGTCACGCCCAGTGGCACGGGCCTGGGTGGTACCGTCAACCTGCTGCCCAAGCGTGCACCCAACCAGCCGCTGACCCAGGTCGACGTGGGCCTGGTGAACAACAAGCAGTTCAACGCCACGGCCGACGTGGCCCGCCGCTTTGGCCCGGACGGCAGCACCGGCCTGCGCGTGGTGGCCACCCATCGCCAGGGCAAGACGGCCATCGACCACGAGCACAACAAGGAAGACCTGCTGCAGGCCGGCCTGGACTGGCGACGCCGACACCCGCCTGTCGGCCGATGTGGGCTACCAGAACCACCGCCTGGAGCAGACCCGCACCAACGTCTCGCTGGGCGCCGCCGTGACCGCCGTCCCCTCCGCCCCGAAGAGCACGCTGAACTGGGCCGAACCGTGGTCTATTCGAAAGGGAGAAGGACACCTCGGCACCCTGCGCGGCGAGCATGACTTCAACGACCAGGTCACCGGCTGGTTCGCCCTGGGCGCCCGCCAGAGCAAGGAAGACAACTCTGCAGCCAACCTCACCGTCAACAGCAACGACGGCGCCGGTTCCACCTACCGCTTCGACAACGTCCGCAGGACCGCGTGATCACCGGTGAAGTCGGCGCCGGGCAAAATTTCACCACGGGCGACATCAAACACGAGGTGGTCGGTACCGTCGGCACTACCAGTCGCGCAAGAAAAACGGCTGGAAATTCGACTTTGCCGGCACGTCGATGACCACCAACCTGTATTCGCCGAGCTTCGCATGCCCGCCCGACTGGACCTCCCAGTGCTGCCGAAGGCTGCCTTCGCAACCCACCCTGGCTGGCAAGATCAAGCTGCGCAGCATCGCGCTGGGCGACCGATGAGCTTCCTGGGTGACCAGCTGCTGGTCACCGTCGGTGCACGTCACCAGGCCCTGCGCGTGGACGACTGGAGCGTGCAGACCGGTGCGCAGACGGCCCACCGACCAGAGCCGCGTGAGCCCGATGGCCGGTGTGGTCTGCAAGCTGCAGAACAACCTGTCGCTGTACGCCAACTACATCGAAGGTCTGTCGCAGGGTGAAACCGCCCCCGCCACCAGCAACAATGTGGCCGTGACCAACGCCGGCCAGTCGCTCAAGCCCTATGTGGCCAAGCAGAAGGAAATCGGCGTGAGAAATATGACCTGGGCGGCACGATCCTTGCGGCCACCCTGTTCAGCACCGACAAAGCCACGCGCCTACGTCAACAGCGCCAACACCTTCGTGGCCTCCGGCAAAGGACCGTCACCAGGGTCTGGAACTGACCGTGCAGGGCGAGCCCATCAAGCACCTGCGCACGCTGGGCGGCATCACCTTCCTGGATGCCAAGCAGCGCAGCACCGGTTCGGCCACCACCGACGGCAAGCGCGTGCTGGGCGTACCCAAACAGCAGGCATCGCTGTCGCTGGACTGGGATACCCGTGGGTCGAGGGCCTGTCGCTGGATACGCGCGTGCTGTACACCGGATCGGTCAAGGCCAACAGCACCAACACGCTGGAGGCCCCGGCCTGGACCCGTCTGGACATCGGTGCCCGCTACCTGCTGGACGTGCAGGGCAAACTGGTCACGCTGAGCGCCCGCATCGACAACGTGGCCGACCGCAAATACTGGGCCTCGTCGGGTGGCTACCCCGGTGCCGGCTATCTGGTCCAGGGTGCCCCGCGCACCTTCAGCCTGAGCGCCTCGTTCGACTTCTGATCGCTCGATCCACGAAAACCCGCCTCGACGGGTTTTTCGTTCGATGCAAAATTACTTCACCGGAATGGTGTGGACGCCGGAATGGGCGCACGGCCGAGACGCTGTTCTTCGGCGAGCCGTCGATCAGCTTGTCCGAATAGGTGAGGTACACGAGCGCATTGCGGTCGGTATCGACCATGCGCACCACACGCAGGCGCTTGAACAGGATGGACAGCCGCTCGGAAAACACGTCTTCCTTCTTCTTCAGCGGCTTGTCGATCTGCACCGGGCCGACCTGGTGACAGGAGATGGAAGCCTCGGCCTTGTCCTCGGCCAGGCCCAGCGAGCCCTTGATGCCGCCGGTACGTGCCCGCGACACTAGCAGGTCACGCCCTGCACGGCCGGATCGTCGCATAGGCTTCGACGATGATGTCATCGTCCCGCGTCAGCAGCGAACGTGGTGTCCACGATGCCGATGGTGCGTTCCTTGTCCTTGGCCACGGCCGGCGCCGTACCGGCCAGCAGCCCGGCAGCCACCACGGCAGCAGCGCCCGACAGGGCGAAAGCGCGGGAAATCAGGGATTTTTTCATGATCGTCATGGGGTTGTGGCAGGCGCCTATCCTAACATCCCACTGCCCCACGCCCGCCGGCAGAGGGTTACATCCTGGTGAGTCAGGCAGCCTGCGCCCCGAGGGCGCGGCCGTCCCCACGACACCCGCCCCATGGCAGCGAGGCCCTGCCCTGCAGGAGCGGCAGAGGCAACCGGAACGGCCAGAACAGCAGGAGGGCCGAGGCAGCAGAACGACCGGAATGGCCCCTGCTGCCTCCGCGCTCAGTACAGCACCCCGCGCGGATCGTGCCCTCGATGGCCTGCACCTCGTTCAGCGCCCTCGGTGCTGGATCCGGACTCCACATCCACCACCACGTAACCCACGTGCTGGTTGGTCTGCAGGTACTGCCCCGCAATGTTGATGCCGGCGTTCGAGCCGCTCGTTGATGCGGGTGAGCATGCCGGGCACATTGCGGTGGATGTGCAGCAGGCGGCACAGTCCGGGATGGGCCGGCAGCGACACTTCGGGGAAATTCACCGCCGACAGCGTGGAACCATTGTTGCTGTAGCGGATCAGCTTGACGCCACCTCGCGGGCCGATGCTTTCCTGGGCCTCGCCCGTGGAGACCACCGATGTGCGGCGTGAGCAGCACGTTGGGAAAAGCAGATGAGCGGCGACTGGAACTCGCCCTCGTTGCCCTTCGGTTCCGCACCGGAAACACGTCGATGGCCGCCCCAGGAGTGTCGCTTCCGCGGCGCCGCCCAGCGCATCGATATCCACCACCGTGCCACGCGAGGCATTGATCAGGAAGCTGCCGCGTTTCATTTTCGCAATGCGGGCCGCGTCCATCATGTTCTTCGTCGACGGCGTTTCGGGCACGTGCAGACTCCACCGACATCCGACCCGGCCAGCAGCTCGTCCAGGGAGGACAGCTGGCGGGCATTGCCCAGGGGCAGCTGGGTTTCGATGTCATCGAGAACACCGCGCATGCCCATGTGCTCGGCCATCAGGCCGATCTGCAGGTGCCGATGTGCGCGCAGCCGATGATGCCCAGCGTCTTGCCGCGCACCTCGAACGAATTGGCGGCACTCTTCATCCAGCCGCCCTGGTGCAGCAGGGCGTTCTTCTCGGGAATGCCCCGCATCAGCATGATGATCCTCGGCCAGCACCAGCTCGGCCACGCTGCGCGTATTGGAAAACGGCGCATTGAACACCGGCACCCCGCGCCGTGCCGCTGCCTCCAGCGCAATCTGGTTGGTGCTCTATAGAAGGCCCCCACGGCCACCAGCTTCTGGGCCTGCTCCAGCACCCCGGCGGTGAGCTGGGTGCGCGAACGCAATCCCACGAAATGGGCATCACGGATGGCCTCGACCAGCGCCCTCACCTTCCAGCGCGCCTTCGGATGGGATTCCGATCTGGCTAGCTAGCCGTCGACCGTGAACGCCTCCACCGCCGACGGATGAATGCCTTCGAGCAGCACGACCTTTCCAGTTTGTTTCTTTCGAGCGAGAGACGCATGTCGTTCCACCTCCACAAATAGACAGCCAGCCCCCTTGCCACGGGCACCAGCCGGCCCGCGCTCCTCCTGCAGGCCAACCCTGTGGCATTCTGCATGCCCCACGGACCACACCCGCGGGCATGGAACGCCCACAGGTGCACGGGTGGCCAAAACAGCTAATGTTAACGCACTCGGCCTGTCATTGCTGACGTTTGGCGCGCATATGTAGCACAATCCCGGGCATGCTCTGTTCCCTTTCAGCCCGAGCACCTGTCGTGAGCACCGAAGTCCCTCTCTCCAGCCTCCCCCGATACCCCCGAACACGGTACCGTGTCATCACTGCAGGCCCCGTCGGCCCCGAAGCGGCATCCGCCCTGCAGGTTTCACCTGAAACCGGAACCGTAGCCACCCCGGACACCCCTGCTGCCATTCCGGAAGCGTCACTTCCTACAAGTCACGGCCGCCGTCACGGGCGCCACTCACACCCGCTGCGCCGCGGCAGCCCACAGAAGGCACGAGCGGTGCCCACTGAGGACACCTGCAGAGACACGAGCGCCCCACGGACGCCACACCTGCTGCCGGGCACAGCTCACACCGGACGCGCCCTCCACGAAGGCGCCGGCCCAGCAGGACACCCTGCCATGCCGCCCCACAGATTCCCCTGCCACCGGAGGCCGAGGAAATCGACGCCCGCATCGCCGCCGCGCTGGTGATGGTGGCGCATGGCATCCGGCGCCTGTCGAAACTGGCGGGCAACATCCGTTTTGCCTTCCTGCAGCGGGATGAATCCCGCCTGGTCTCGAACGCAGGAACATCCGCAACGGTTTCCAGAACGGAAGAGTACGCCCGCCGAGCTGAAGTTTGCGCTGCAGGCCCTGCTGCAGAAACCGAACGCATGGCCGGCAGCCTGCCGCACACGCCGCGCGTCACGGATGGACACGCGTCTCCTGCGGCCTCCGGCGCTGCATCGCCTGCCGCTGGGGCAGCCGGTACCGATATGGCAAGTACCAAAGCGGGCAGCATCGAAGCAGCCAGCACTGAAGCGACCAGCGCTGAAACTGGCACCGGAACAACCGGCATCGAAGCCACAAGCACTGAAGTCAGCGCCGGAACAGGCGGCACCGACGCAATCAGCACAGAACCCAGCACCGAAGCAGCCGGCGTGGCTGCCTCTGCCCCGACGGCCGGCACACCTGCGCCCGCCCTGCCACGCGAGCGCAGCAACCAGATCCGCCAGACGCTGCGCAAGAGCATGATGTCGCTGGCACCGGCCGCACCGCTGCATCTGCAGATCGAGCTGGCCCACACTTCAGTGAAGTGGACCCGGACATCATGGCCATGGCCGCCCGCGTGCACGCCCTGCACCGGCAGGTGCTGGGTTCGCTGAAATCGATCCAGTGGCACACCCCCGTACACGCCACCCTCGGTTTCCGACGACAGCCGCAGCCTCGATGTGCACTTCGGCGGAAACGGGCGCGCAGGACATTCCGGAAGAATTCCCGCCAGAAACAGCCACCCCAGCAGCCTGCCGGCAACCGGCAGGGCAGGATGCGGGACGTAGCAGGCCGCCGCGCAGACGGACGCCACGGTGGCAAAGGGCGGTGGTAGGGCGCCAGGCCTGGCCAGGGCAGAGCCCCATCAGGCCCGGCGGCGCAGCACCGGCGTCCGGCGCACAGGGCGAAGCGACCGCCGGCGCCCGGAACGCGGCTGCAGGCAGCGAAGGCCCCGGAACGCAGCCCGTCCCCAGGGACGGCAAGCGCCCCCACGGCCGCGATGGCAACGGCAGGCCAGAACAACAAGCCAGGCCAGCGCCGTGGTCAGTCCACCGCACGACGGCCAGACCGCTGCTGCAGATGGACAGGCCGCAGCCGGTGGGCAGTCGCCTGCCCGGGGGCCACGCCACGGCGGCGAGGGCCGGCCAAACCGCGAGCGGCACCGGCACGGTGACGGCCGTCCGGCAGATCGCCGCCATCCGGAGGGCCGCCGGGAAGGCGAGCGCCGCGGTGCACCAGGCGGTGGCCGTCCGGGCGCTTTCTCGGCAATTCCGCCATGGCCGACAAGCTGCGTGCCGCCCTGGGCAACAGCTTCGGGCTGGGCAGCAAGGCCAACCGCAACCGGGATGCAGACAAGGGCCGCACCCCGGACGGCAAGGGCGAAAACAGGGACGAAAAGTCCTGATCCGTGCAGGGCGCGGCGGCACGGCCGTCCTGTCCTGCACGATCCCAGGGGCGTTGTCCTCCCCGAATCCGCGCGCTGCTGGCGCTGCCCTGCTGCCGGGCGCGCAGCCTGCCTGCGCACGGCAGGTGCCAGCACAGGGACGAATGGATCCATGTGTGATGACGCCCCGTCCTGCAGGAAACACTGGATTTCAAAGGGTCTTTCGTGGTGTCCAACGCCACGTTTTCTAGGAAAAGCACCCGTGATTCCCAGTGTTCTTTTGTGCTGATCAACGCGTAACAAACCGTAGATAATGCGGCCAACAGCCAACGCAGCGCTGTGCAAGTGGCCACAACGATGGCCGGTTGCTAGAGATTGCAGTTCGGCTCTGCGTGCTGAAATCACCGGTATGCCGGTACCCTGCCCCCAGACACCCCTTTTCCGATCGATACGAGAACCCCGAGTTCAACACCATCATGGCAACCGCTAAGAAGCCCGCCCGTGCGGCAGCAACTCCACCGGAAAGTGGCAGCCGCCAAGACCCGCTGCCAAATCGACGAAAGCTGCCGCCGCGCCGGCTCCTCAAACCCGTGAAGGAAACCTTCACCAAGGCCGGTCTGGCCCAGCACCTGGCCGAGCAGACCGGCGTCGAGCCTCAAGGCCGTCAAGGCCGTGATGGCCGCGCTGGAACTCACCATCCTGGCCTCCCGTGCACAGAAGGGCGCCGCGAGTTCACGCTGCCCGGCCTGCTCAAGATCGGCGTCATCGACGTGCCGGGCCAGAAGAAACGCAGGGCATCGACCCCTTCACCGGCCACGGGAGCGCGAGTTCGCTGCCGAAACCGGCCACCGTGCGCATCACAGGTCCGCGCCCTGAAGAAAATTAAGGACGCCGCCCTCTGATCATCCCGGAGGCAGACCACTGCCGGCCGACTCACGGCAGCGGCAACGGGTGCCACGGCGCGCGGGAACGAACGGGTCCATGACGCGCGCCGGACACCCGGCTTCGCAGGCATCTGCCGGCATGGCAGCCGCCAGACATGAAAAATGCCCTGTCGCACGCCGCTGCGCAGGGCATTTTTCATGAGCAGTGCTCGACAACACGGCGCACCAGGGAAAACATGATGCTTCGTGAATACCGCCATATCATGAGCACAGCCATGCGCGTCACCGTAGAGCAGGACAGCCACGGCAACCCCAGGCAGCCTGCCCCACCACCGAGACATCAAGACCTCACTCGCCGAAAACCTCCTTGGCCTCGGCCTTCAGCTCGGGCGAGATCGTCGCGCCCTGCTTTCTTCGCCGCCGCCAGGTTCAGCGTGATGTCCAGACGGTCGCTGGTCTCGCTGGCCGTCGTCACCCGGCTTTTTCGCCGCGCAGCACCCGCAGCACCATCCGGCCGGTCTGGCGCCCCATCGTGTAATAGTCGATGGCCATGGCACCCGTGGCACCACGCTGCACGCTGGAACGGTCGGCGCAGATCAGCGGAATCTTCGCGCTGTTGGCCACCTTGATCACCGCCTCGTACGCCGAGATGACGTTGTTGTCGTTGCTGGTGTGAGATGACATCCACCTTGCCCACCAGCCGCTGGGCGTACCGCCCACATCCACGCTCCGGGGCGCAGCGGCGCCTCGACCAGCGACATGCCTGGCGCTCGAGCACTTCCTGCATCTGGCGCTTGGCCGTCACCGAGTTGGCCTCGCCGGGGCTGTAGATCACGCCGACCCGTTTGGCCGCGGGCACCACGCGCCGGATGAACGCCACCTGCTGCTCGGCCACCAGCCGGTCGGACACACCGGTCACGTTGGTGCCCGAGGGCGCCATCGACTTGACCAGCCGGGCGCCCACCGGGTCGGTGATGGCGTTGTAGACCACCGGAATGTCCCGGGTGGCCGCCACCACCGCCTGCGCCGCCGGCGTGGCAATCGGCACGATCACGTCGGGCCGGTCGCCCACGAACTTGCGTGCGATCTGGGCCGCCGTGCCCGGATTGCCCTGGGCGCTCTGATAGGCCCACTTTCAGCGTCTTGCCGTCTTCGTAGCCGGCGGCCTTCAGCTCGTCGTGCAGGCCGTCACGCAGAGCGTCCAGCGACGGATGCTCGACGATGGACAGCACCGATACGGCAGCGGGCGTCTTGCCCATGCCCGCAGCACCGCCGGCCGGGGCATTCGCTGCGCGCGCCGTCCTCTGCCCAGGCCGGCATCAGCGTCGGCGGGCATGCCGGAAAGCCAGCACCCAGTGCAGCGGCTGCAGTGCGGGCTGGCCAGCCGCCGGGAAAAGGATGGACAGGTGGATGAAAAGGCAGACGCACGGGCCGGCGCAGCGCAGGCATGGCGGAAGAACAGGCAGAAACCATGGTCATTGCTCCATAAAGGATGCTGCAACGCATCACACGGAAAGCAGACGGAAAGCCGGATGAAACGGATGGCAACCGGGCGGGAATGCAGACGAAAAGCGCAAACATGAAACTTCACCCCAGCAGCAGCGCGTCGTCGGCCAGCGCTTCGCCGCGGGTTCTCTCGAACATCGCCAGCAGGTCCGGCACTTCCAGCCGCGCACGTGCCTCGCCCCTGCACATCGAAGATCACCCGCCCCTGATGGAGCATCACCGTACGCGTGCCGTAGTCGAGCGCCTGCCGCATGCTGTGTGTCACCATCAGCGTGGTCAGCCGGCTTTCGGCAACGATGCGGGCTGTCAGCTCCAGCACGAAGGCAGCGGTTTTTCGGGTCCAGGGCTGCCGTGTGTTCGTCCAGCAGCAGAATGCTGGACGGCCGCAGCGAAGCCATCAGCAGGCTCACTGCCTGTCGCTGCCCGCCGGACAGTAGCCCGATGCGGTCGGTGAGGCGTTCTCCAGCCCCAGCCGCAGGATGGACAGCCGCTCGCGGAACGCTCGCGGGTCTGCCGGTCGATGGCCGTGCCCAGCCCGCGCGACCGGCCACGCGCCAGGGCCAGCGCCATGTTCTCCTCGATGGTCAGCGCCTCGCGGGTACCGGCCATGGGGTCCTGAGACACGGGCCACCATCCGGGCCCGCTCCCCGTATCGACTGGCCCGTCACGTCGGTCTGGCCGATCAGGGATGCGACCCTGATCGACCCGCAGGTCACCGGCAATGGCGTTCAGGAAGGTGGATTTTTCCGGCCCCGTTGGAACCGATGACGAGAGCGAACTCCCCTCCGAGATGGCCAGACTCTGCCCCCGCAGCGCCGGATTCTCGATGGGCGTGCCGGGGTTGAAGGTGATGTGCAGATCCTGGGCGTCGGCATGGCTCAGCTCCCGGTTTGAAGAACCGGCAGCGCCCGTACCGGCGTGCAGGGTCCGTGCCGGTGCGTACCCCGTTCCGGCACGGGGCGCCCGGCGCCGCTTGAGCAACCGTGGCAGCACCAGCGCCACCCCCACCAGAATGGCCGTGACCAGATTCAGGTCCTGCGCCTGCATGGCCCAGTACGTCGCCGTTGAGCGCCAGCGCCACGAACAGCCGGTGAGCAGCGGCCCCCAGCACCACGGCCAGCGTGGTCCAGACGATGCGCCGCGCCGGCAGCACGCCCTCTCCCACGATGACGGCCGCCAGGCCGATGACGTGGTCCGATCTGCAAATGTCGGCGCCCCCCTGGCCTGGGCAAACAGCGCGCCGGCCAGCGCCACCAGCGCATTGAAATGGCCATGCCCAGCAGCACCGCGCTGCCGGTATCGACCCCTGCGCCCGTGCCATGCGCGGATTGGCCCCGGTGGCTCACGCAGAATCAGGCCGCGCGCCGAGGCGAAGAAACGGTCGAGCAGCAGCTTGATGAGCAGCACCAGCGCCAGCAGTGCCAGCGGCCGTTCGACGTAGTCGGGCCCCCAGCCGGGCAGGAACGAGAAGACGACCGGCTCGGAGATCAGCGGCACGTTGGGCCCGCCCATCACCCGCAGATTGATGGAATAGAGGGCGATCAGTGACCAGAATGCCGGCCAGCAGGTCCGCATGATCTTCAGGCTGACGTTGAGCCAGCCGGTCAGCACACCGGCCATCGCGCCTGCCGCCGTGGCGATGGCCGTGGCCAGGAAGGGATCGTACCCCCGGGAAATGAGCGTGGCGGCAACCGCGCCGCCCAGCGGGAAGGAGCCATCGACGGTGAGGTCGGGGAAGTTGAGCACCCGGAAGGTGATGAACACCCCCAGCGCCACCAGGCTGAAGACCAGCCCGATTTCCAGCGAGCCCCACAGGATGTAGAAAGACACGGGTCAGCCTCCGGTCGCAGCAGGAAAGGCGGTGCCCGCCGCACCGGCAACCAGCGTGCACACGCTGTTTCCGGCACCGGGAGGCAGCGCCGTCATGGCACGCCACCAGACGCCGTTCACAGGCACGGCCGGTCTGGCGACAGCAGACGCCCGCAGCACCAGTGAGGCGACCTGATTCCGGACTGAAATGGGCAACAGCAGAGGAGGCACCCTGCATCGTGTTTTCTCTGGCAGGCGGACAGGTGAGAGGCGCCGATTATACGGGCTTGCCGTGATGCCGGAAACGCACAGGCTGGGCACCGTTCCCCCCCAAAACCGGTATAAGAGAAGCCTGCTCCCCCTGGAGCGTGTCATCGCGCTCCCATGAGTCCGGCCGTGATCGATGGCAGGGGCCTGCCGATGGAGAACCCGCTGCCATGGAATGGCTGATCGTCACGCTCGCTTCCTTTGCATCCGGACTGATGGACGCCGTGGCGGGCGGTGGCAGGCTGATCCTCATCCCGGGCCCTGTTTGCCACCTTTCCGGATGCCTCGCCCGCGTCGCTCTTCGGCACCAACAAGAGTGCCTCGGTCTGGGGCACCTCCTTTTCGGCGTGGCAGTACAGCCGGCGCGTCACCCTGCAGCGACGCATGCTGCTGCCCGCGTTCGTCAGTGCCTTTCTGGGCGCCCTGATCGGCGCCTGGACCGTCACCCGGATCGACCCGGGTTTCCTGCGCCGGTTGCTGCCCTTCGTACTGCTGGGCGTGTTCATCTACACCCTCCGGCGCCGGGACATGGGCACCGAATCGCGCCGGCTGCGCGACGAAACCACCGAAACGCTGCTGATGTGCACCATCGCCATCCTGGTGGGCTTGCTACGATGGCTTCTTCGGCCCGGGCACCTGCAGCTTCTTCGTCTTCCTGTTCGTCCGTTTCCTGGGTCACGATTTCCTGCAGGCCTCGGCCCATGCCAGGGTACTGAACATCGCCACCAATCTCTCGGCCCTGGGGCTGTTTGCCGGCACCGGCCATGTCTGGTGGGCGCTGGGCGCCGTCTGCGCCGTGGCCAACGTGGCTCGGCAGCCTGGTGGAGCACACGGCTGGCGTTGCGCTACGGTTCAGGGCTTCGTGCGCCAGGCGTTCATCGTGGTGGTGGGTGCGCTGATCATCAGGACCGGCTGGGATGCCCTGCGCGGCCTGCTGGGTTGAGCGCGTGTCATGGGCCTGCATTTACCCGATTTGTCGCTACACTCTCCGCCATGAGCACAGCATCCCGTGGCCGCCGTGGCCAGAAAGCCTTTCAGGAACCCGTCATCAGCTTTTTCCGAACTGGACGGCATCCGCTACCTGCACTTCGGCTCGCCCTGGGTGCAGGGCGCCATGGACATCAAAAAACCCGACCGGCTGGTGCTGTCCTACGTGGAAGACATGATGGCCTGGCTGCTGTTTCTGGAGCCCCCTGCCCGGCTGCTGCAGCTGGGACTGGGTGCCGCCTCGCTGACGAAGTTCTGTCACCGCCACTGCGCCGAGGCGCACGCGACCGTGGTGGAGATCAGCGAGCGCCTGCCCTGGGTGGCCCGCCAGTGGTTCGCCCTGCCGCCGGAAGACGAACGGCTGCAGCTGGTGCAGGACGATGCCGCCCGCTTCGTGGGTGATCGGCCCATCGCGGCCAGTTCGGCGTGATCCAGGTGGACCTGTACGACGAGGGAGATGCCGCCGGCCCGGTGCAGCGACAGCAGCACGTTCTACCGCAGCTGTCACGCACCCTGGCCGAGCCCGGCATCATAGGTGGTCAACCTGTTTGGCCGTCACGCCTCCTTTGCGCGCAGCGAGGCACGCATCCGGGCGCTTTTCCCGCAGGTACTGCTGCTCGATCCCGCAGGACGAAGGCAACCTCGTACTGCTGGCACTCAAGGGGCCTCCGTTGCAGGTGAGCCGCCAGCAGCTGCTGGACCGGGCCAGGCTGCTGGAAAAACGCCTGCGCCTGCCGGCGGTGAAAGTGGGCGGGCCATCCGCGAAACAACTGTCGCTCTGAGCATCACCCGCCGCTGGCCAGCAGAGGTCGTTCATCCGGCGCACGAAGCCCACCGGATCTTCCAGCTTGCCGCCGTCGGCCAGCGTGGCCTGGTCAGCAGCAGCTGGACCAGTCGTCAAAGCAGCCGTCCTCGCTCTTCAGGCGCTGCACCAGCGGGTGATCCGGGTTGATCTCCAGAACCGGTTTGCGGGTGGGCACGTTCTGGCCCGCCTGCTTCAGCATGCGTTCCAGCGTGGCACTCATGTCGTGCTCACCCGAAACCAGACAGGCTGCCGAATCGGTCAGACGATGGCTGACCTGCACGTCCTTGACGCGCTCGCCCAGCGTGGTTTTCAGGCGCTCGACCAGATCCTTGTAATCGGCCGCCACTTCCTCGCTGGCGCGCTCGGCCTCGTCTTCCAGATCGCCCAGATCGAGCTGGCCACGGGCCACCGACACCAGCGGCGTACCGTCCGAACTCGTGCAGGTGCGACAGCATCCATTCATCCACACGGTCCGGACAGCAGCAGCACCGTCGATGCCCTTCTTGCGGAAGATCTCCAGATGCGGGCTCTGGCGGGCACCGGCCTCGGATTCGGACGTGATGTAGTAGATGGCCTTCTGGCCTTCCTTCATCCGCGCCTTGTACTGGGCCAGCGAAATCAGGGCCGTCGGCGTTCCTCACGTCCTCGTCGGCGTCCTTCGCGTCCTCGCCTTTCCCATCGGCCGCAGCGGTGTCCGAGGTGTTCTCTTCACCCTTGATGACGGCATCCCTCGATGCCATCCTCACCCACGGCGGCCTTCGGTGCAGCGTCCGCCACATCCACGTCGATGCGGATCGGCTCGCCGGTGGTACGGAAGCGCAGCAGGGCGGCGATCTTCTCGCGGTTCTTGCTGTCTTCGCCCACGCCCTCCTTCAGCACCTGGCCAAAGGCACGCCAGAAGCGCACATAGTCGGCCTTGCGGTTTTCGGCCAGATCCTCCAGCAGTGTCAGCACACGGCGGACGTTGCCCTCGCGGATCAGCCGGATGTCGCGGCTCTCCTGCAGGATCTCGCGCGAGACGTTCAGCGGCAGGTCGCTGGAATCGACCACGCCCCGCACGAAGCGCAGATAGCCCCGGAATCAGCTGCTCGGCGTCGTCCATGATGAACACACGCCGCACGTACAGGCGAATGCCGTGGCGCTGCTGACGGTCCCACAGGTCGAAGGGCGCATGCTTCCGGAATGTAGAGCAGCTGGGTGTATTCGCTGCGGCCTTCCACACGGTTGTGCGTGTAGGCGAGCGGCCCTCGAAGTCGTGCGTGATGTGGCGGTAGAACTCGTCGTATTCCTTTTCCGTCACCTCGTTGCGCGGGCGCAGCCACAGGGCCTTGGCCTGCTGACCACCTCCCACTCGCCGGTTTCTTCCATTTCGCTTCTCGGCGTCCCACTTCCGGCCTTCATCCGCACCGGAACGGCGATGTGGTCGGAGTAGTTGCGCACCAGCTGGCGCAGTTTGTAGGCAGTCGAGCAGCGAGTCGTATTCGTGACCGTCCTCGCCGTCGGCATCGTTGTCGCGCAGCTGCAGGGTGACCGTGGTCCCCGTTCCTTGCGGGTGATGGTCTCGATGGTGAACTCGCCATCGCCCGTCGATACCAGCGGATGCCCTGGTCCTCGGCATCGCCGGCGCGGCGGCTTTCCACCGTGACCCGCTGGGCCACGATGAACGACGAATAGAAGCCCACGCCGAACTGGCCGATCAGGCTGGCATCACGGGCGCGATCGCCGGTGAGCTGGCTGAAGAATTCGCGCGTGCCGGAACGGGCGATGGTGCCCAGGTTGCGGATGGCCTCGTCGCGGTTCATGCCCACGCCGTTGTCGCGCACGCTGATCGTCCGGGCCTTTGCGGTCGGCTTCGATCCAGATGCCCAGATCGCTGTCGCCGGCATAGAGGGCATCGTTGTCCAGCGCCTCGAAGCGCAGCTTGTCGCAGGCATCGGATGCGTTGGAAATCAGCTCGCGCAGGAAGATGTCGCGGTTGCTGTGAGAGAGTGGATCATCAGATCGAGCAGCTGTTTGATCTCGGTCTGGAATCCCAAGGTTTCCTTGTGTGCTTCGCTCATGATCGTGGTTGGTGCGAAATCGTTATTTTCCGGATATTGAAATCTGTGCATGTGCAGGGCTGCTCGCCCCCGGGAAAGAGATACCTTTCCCGGTGACCGGTCCCCTTCCCTGAACCGGCGACCGTCCCATGACGGTCCCGGCCGGAAAACCGGCAGACAGCGGGATGCACGATGCGGCATTTCTTGGAGTAAGGCCCCATCGCCGCCTTTCAAGGGCCGGATGGCACCTGATGTTTCTGCCAGTTTCCGAATGCCCTGCCGCCATGCAGGCAGGCATGTCCAGCTTCGCATGGCTCATCCAGTGCCAGTGGCCCAAGTCCCATCCAGCACCAGCGTCCAGCCAGGGTCAGTGCCGCGCCGGCACCGGACCCGTATCTGCACCGTCGACCCCGACTTCACGTCTGGCAGGGTTCCGGGACGGATCGAGCTGTCAGATCCCTGCTAGCGTCCTACACCGGTTCCCGTCCCGGGGTCCACAGCCACACCTCCTTCCAGCGCGGATCCAGCTGTTTGCCCTTGCGGCCCCGGGTGCCGGCATTGGCGGCAATTTCGCGGGCCGTCATGCTGCGGCTCTGGGCCTTCGCCATCCGGCCCGTGCCGGTCACCACCAGCCCGGCCTCGCCGGCCACGATCACCTGACGCAGCTTTTCCTTCTTCTCCAGCCCCATCAGCGTCACGCCCCGGCCGCCCCTTGTGCAGCGTCTTCACCTCGGCCACCGGATAGGGTCAGCACCCGGCCCCTTGTCAGCCACCCGCCCACGCCATCGCTGAAGCAGACCACGGTCTGCCCCGTCTTCGATCAGCCGGGTCGAAGAGCACCGGCGGCAGCGGCACGTCACCGTCTTCCAGCGTCATGAAGTGCTTTGCTGCCTTCATCCGGTCTCTGCCGAGTCGGCGGCCACGCAGGTCAGGCTAAAACCCTTCTCGGTGGCCAGCAGCACGTGGGCATCGGCCTTCGCAGCAAAGGCGAAGAATCTGCGAACCGGCCTCCAGCTCGATGAGCTCGTGATGGGCACGCCATCGCCCCGCGCCGAGGGGCAACGACCCGGCCACACGGCACCGAATACACCCGGCCGTTGCTGGCCAGTGCGTAGACCAGATCGGCGGTCATCGCCATTCGTGGGGCCCCCTGCAGGCTGTCGCCCGTCTTGAAGCCGAACTGGCGGGCATCGTGACCATGACCCTGACGGGCGTGACCCAGCCCTTTTGCCGAGATGATCACCGTCACCGGCTCTTCCACCTGCTTTCGCCTCCACCGCCGCCTTCTCAGCGGTTTCGATCAGCGTGCGGCGGTCGTCGCCATAGGGTCTTGATGTCGGCCTCGATTTCCCGGATGACCGCCTTTTTCAGCGTGGCTTCGCTGCCCAGCAGACCCTGCAGCTTTTTCCGCTCGTCTTCCAGCGCCTTCAGTTCCTGCTCGATGCGGATGGCCTCCAGCCTGGCCAGCTGGCGCAGGCGGATTTTCAGAATATCCTCGGCCTGCCGTCTCGGTCAGCCCGAACGCCCGCATCAGCGCCGGTCTGGCTCATCGGGATTCGCGGATGATGCGGATCACCTCGTCGATGTTCAGCAGCACCAGCTGCCGGCCTTCCAGGATGTGGATGCGGTCCTCCACCTTGCCCAGCCGGTGCGCACTGCGGCGACGCACCGTGTGCAGCCGGAAATCGATCCATTCCTGCAGGATGTCGGTCAGTGTCTTCTGGCGCGGGCGCCTGTCCCGCCCCAGCATCACCAGGTTGATCGACACCGAGGTTTTCCCAGGCTGGTGCGAAGCCAGCAGGGTGTTCACCAGCGCGACTGTTCGATCTTCGAGGTACGCGGCTCCGAACACCAGGCGCACCGCCGCCCGCGGCCGCTCTCGTCACGCACCGCGTCCATCGCGTTCAGGATCTGCTGCTTTGCCTCGCAGCTGCTCGAGCGTCAGCGCCTCTTGCCGGTGCGCACCTTCGGATTGCTGAGTTCTCGACCTCTTCCAGCACCTTCTGGGCGGACACGCCGTGCGGCAGCTCGTCGATGACCAGCTGCCACTGGCTGCGCGCCAGCTCCTCGATGTGCCAGCGCGCCCGCACGCGGATGGAGCCACGGCTACTGCGATAGGCTTCGCATAGGTCGGTGCGGCTGCTGATAGATCTGCCCGCCCCGGAAAATCCGGCCCGGGCGGATGTCCATCAGCGCCTCGTGCGTGAGCTTCGGGTCGCGGATCAGCGCAATGGCCAGCATGGGCCACTTCCACCAGGTTGTGCGACGGAATCTCCGTGCCGTGGCCACGGCAATGCCCGACGCCCCGTTGAGCAGGATCATCGGCAGCCTGGCCGGCAGCAGGTCCGGTTCGGTGGAGGAGCCGTCGTAGTTGGGCACGAAATCGACGGTACCTGATCGATCTCGTCCAGCAGCAGGCGGGCGTAATCCGTCAGCCGCGCCTCGGTGTACCGCATGGCTGCGTGCACCATCGCCATCGCGCGAGCCGAAGTTGCCCTGCCCGTCCACCAGCGGATAGCGCAGACTGAAATCCTGCGCCATGCGCACCCAGCTGGCATCGTAGGCGGCCGAATCGCCGTGCGGGTGGTATTTGCCCAGCACGTCCCCCACCACGCGGGCCGACTTTCACCCGGCTTGGCCGTAGGGGCCCAGCCCATCTCGTGCATGGCAAACAGGATGCGTCGCTGCACGGTTTCTGGCCATCGGTCGCATCAGGCAGCGCCCGGCTGCGGATGGTGGAGATGGCGTAATCGAGATAGGCCCGCTCGGCATAGCGCGCCAGCGTCAGGCCATCACTGCTTTCTTCCTCGTCGAGGATGATTTCTTCTACCGTATGCGATGCGCTGGGTCACTTCCCGCACGCGGGCGCTGAAAATGTCTATGACATCGGCGCGCGCCTGGTCGCCGTTCTCTTCCAGCCAGCTGCGCTGCCCGGCCGCCTCGCCCTTGCCCATCAGCAGCGTGAACTGGGCTGCCGTGTCATCGGCCGGAATGGCCCCAGCGCACCGCGACAGGCTTCCGTGTGGCCGGGTTCAGCGTGGTTTTCCCAGAGTTGCTCGGCCGTCATCTCGCCCAGCCCCTTGAAGCGCGACACCGTCCAGCTGCCCTCATGCAGGCCATCCTTGCGCAGCTTGTCCTCGATGTGCTTCAGTTGCGGGCATCGATGCAGTAGATCTTGCGCAGCGGCTGTTTGCCGCGGGCCGGCACGTCCACGGAACGGTGGCGGGCGGGCCCACGTAGATAGTGCCTGGCATCGATGAGCGCCGGAAAATGCCGGAAGAACAGTGTGAGCAGCAGCACGCTGGATGTGCGAGCCGTCCACGTCGGCGTCCGACAGGATGCAGATCTTGCCGTAGCGCAGCCCGCCCAGATCCGGCGAGGGTCCCCCGCGGATGCCGGATCGACGCCGATAGCCACGGCAATGTCGTGAATCTCGTTGTTGGCAAACAGCCGGTCCGGTTCGGTCTCCCAGGTGTTGAGCAGCTTGCCGCGCAGCGGCAGCACGGCCTGGCACTCCTTGTCACGGCCCATCTTGGCCGAACCGCCTGCCGAGTCGCCTCCACCAGAAACAGCTCGTTGCGCGCGATGTCGGTGGTTTCGCAGTCGGTGAGCTTGCCGGGCGGCACGGCCACGCCGAGGCCCTTGCGCTTTTTCCACCTTCTGGGCCGAGCGCTGGCGGGCCTGCGCCTGGCGGATCACCAGCTCGGCCAGCTTGCGCGCCTGGTCCACGTGCTGGTTGAGCCAGAACTCGAACTGCGTACGCACCGCACCCGACACCAGCCGCACGGCATCGCGCGAGCTGAGCCGCTCCTTGGTCTGGCCCTGGAACTGCGGGTCCAGCACCCGGGCCGACAGCACGAAACTGGCGCGGGCGAAGCATCCTCGGCCATCAGGCGCACGCCCTTGGGCTGGCATGTTGTGCAGCTCGATGAAGGCGGATGGCTGTGAACACCTCGCGCAGGCCCGACTCGTGCGTGCCGCCTGCCGGGTGTGGGGATGAGGTTCACGTAGGACTCGCGCGCCAGCGGGCAGCCCTCGGTAAAGGCCACCACCCAGTGGGCGCCCCGCCTTCGGCGAAAGCTGTCGTCGCCGGCCGCCGCATACTGCTGGTCCCTCGAAAGAGCACCAGCGGTTCCGCCTCCGGCTCCTGTGCCAGCTCTTCCAGCAGGGTAGCCGCGCAGGCCCTCGTCGTACTGCCACTGGCGGGTCTCGCTCGGTCTTCTTCGATGAAGAGCGTGACCTTCACGCCCGGCAGCACGCGGCCCTTGCTGCGCAGCAGCCGTTCCAGCTCGCCCAGCGGGATGGTGGCGCTGTCGAAATACTTCGATCAGGGCTGATGCTCACCCGGGTGCCGAGGCGGGTTCATCCCGCAGCGCGCCGGGCCGGTGTGCCAGTTTTTCAGCCAGCTCGCCATCGGCAAAGGCGATGGTGTGGGCCAGCCGGTTGCCACGGGCATCCTTGTCGCCCTTGCGCCAGACCGTCACCTCCAGCCTTCTGGCCAGCGCGTTGGTGACCGACACCCCCACGCCGTGCAGGCCGCCCGGGAAGCTGTAGGCGCCCCCGGCCGTCTTGTCGAACTTGCCGCCGGCATGCAGGCGGGTGAAGACGATCTCGATGACCGGCACGCCCTCTTCGGGATGCAGGCCCACCGGGATGCCCCGGCCGTCGTCGGTGACCTCCACGCGGCCATCGCGCAGCAGCCGGACATCGATGTGCCGCAAAGCCGCCCAGCGCCTCGTCGGCCGCGTTGTCGATGACTTCCTGGATGATGTGCAGCGGGTTTTCCGTGCGGGTGTACATGCCCGGCCGCTGGCGGACGGGTTCCAGCCCCTTCAGTACCCGGATGGAGGCTTCCGAGTATGCGGCGCTGTCTCTGGATGCGGATGACTTGCCATGGGGGCATTATCGCCGATGATCCGGCCCGTTCAGCGCGCCCTGGCAGATGCTGCCCCCGGCATGATCGACGGGGAGCCTCGCAAAAGTCCGCGTCACCCTGGCGATCCGCGCGAGGGGGTAGGGTCCGTGACCGCACCGCGTCGCCCTTTATCGTGCCATCCCAGAGTTAAACGCCCATTACAATAGGGGAAGCCCTGATGCCACAGGCTCGGGGAAAGCGCCCATGAATCGGTCCCGCCGGGCGGGAGTGATGGCTTTCACCGGTGCCGGCGTAGGAACGAACGGCGGCACGGCGCACCTCCAGCGCCGGCGCGGATCTTTGCGAATCTCCAGGAGAGTCACATGGCAAAAGGAAGAAAGATTTCGGTAGTGGGCGCAGGTGCCGTCGGCACGGCGGTGGCCTATGCAGCACTGATCCGGCAGGTCGCCAACCAGATTTCGCTCTACGACATTGCCACGGAGAAGGTCGAGGCCGAGGCCGCCGACCTGGCGCACGGCTCGCACTTCACCCGGCTGGCCTCCGTGGCCGGCAGCAGCGACACGTGCCGTGACCGACAGCAGCGACATCGTGGTGATCACGGCCGGTGCCAAGCAGAAAGCCGGGCCAGAGCCGTCTGGAGCTGGTCAAGGACAATGCCCGCATCCTGAAGAGCATGCTGCCGAAGCTGGTGGATGCTCCACCGGAGGCCGTGTTCATTCTGGTGACCAACCCCTGCGACGTGCTGACCATGGTGGCCCCAGCGCATTTCGGGCCTGCCGACCAACCGGGTGATTTCGAGCGGTACGGTGCTGGATTCGTCGCGTCTGCGCCGGCTGATTGCCGACCGCGCCCGCATCTCGACCTCCAGCGTGCATGCCTCGATCATCGGTGAACACGGCGACAGCGAATTTCCGATGTGGTCGGTGGCCCGCATCGGTGCGGTGCCCATTGCCGACTATCGTGTCAACGGCAACCAGGTCTTCCCGCCCGACGTGCTGGACGATCTGGCACACCAGGTGATGACCAGTGCCTACAAGGTGATTGCCGGCAAGGGCGCCACCAACTTCGCCATCGGTCTGTCGGTCGCGGATCTGCGAGGCGATCCTGCGCAACGAGCATTCGGTGCAGCCGGTGTCGAGCATTCTGCACGGGCAGTATGGCATCAAGGGCGTGGCGCTGTCGCTGCCGAGCGTGCTGGGTTCCAATGGGGTCGAGCAGGTGCTGGATACGCCGCCGAGCGATGAGGAGATCGTGAGTTGCGGCATCGGCAGATGCCATCCAGAGCAGTTTCGACCAGATCGAGAACGAGCTGTGAGGTCGCTTTTATCCCGGGGGCGCAGGAAGGATGGCGCCCTGTTGCAGCGAGAACGACGGCCCGGAGACGGGGCCGTCGCCGTTTTCTGGCTGTGCCGAATGGTGAAGGTCGATGTCGCGGGAGGCTCGGTACATGCGGAAGACGCTTCCTGGCAGCGGACGCGGCACACGGAAGACGGCTTCGCGTGGGGACGTGGCGGGACCTCATACGGCTCATCACGGTGCGTTTTGATGCCTACCACCGTCGTGGTCAGCAAACCCGCAGGTCAAAGCGTTTCCGACAACGGGCTTCGCCCGCCCGTCAGAAACCCTTTCACGGCTACACGAAATCGGCATGAGGATCCGCTCCCGCTGCCGCTCCATGTCGCTGGGTGCGCATCACTGGAAAGACATTTCTTTTCCCGAATTGCCCTCACCTGCGCCCTGTGTAATGCCCAGACCCAGTGGAACCTCTGCAAAAGTCTGCGAGCAAGCTGTGCAAGGATCGGGATGACCAGAAGGCGCCTAGCCGGCACAGTGCGCGGGTTATGTGGTGGCAAATGGCGACGCTTGCTGGATCGTCCTGGCATGGAGGCCACAGAAATGCTGCGCTGGTGCAAAGGCGCCCAGGGGCGCACCGAGTCATTCTGTCCCTCGCACGTGCTTTTGCGTTCAGGCGGGATTGCGCGAGTGTGAATCGCGGCTGTTTGGGCATGCGCTCGGCGATGCGGGCGCGGTTGATGGTGAAGCGCGTGGTCGGTGAGGGTATGGTCACGCCACAACGCGGGGGTATCAGGCAGATCCTTGGGCCAGATGTTCCCGGACGTTGAAGCGCGGGCATGACACTCTTTCGTGCAGGGCGGCGTAGCGCTGCTAGGAAGGCCAGCTTGTCGAAGAAAAGCGGATTATGGCCTTCGCCCAGCCTGCAGTCGCGGTCTGGCCCTCAGGTTGAGCACGACCACGGGCCTACGGCGTTGAGATGGGTGTTTCGCGGTACTCGGCCAGCAGGTGCTGGTCGCAGAGTTCAGCCGGGGGAACGACGTTGATGCGGGTCATGGAGGCGCGAACAGGACGCTCGCCATCCCTGCACCGCTCACGCGGTGTCGCGGGCCAGCACCGGTGCGGGCGGGTGTAGCAAAGACGGTGCCTATTCTCCGTCATTTTTCGGCGCGAGATGGCGAGGTCTGGTCCGCAGGCAAGGCTTCGTGCATCACGTGTGACGCCCGCTCGGCATGCCGCACCGACACGCACCGGCGCCGGTGCCCGCAGTACTGCCGTGCATGGCATGATCATCACGCCCGCCGCGATGCCGCATCATGACGCGGATAATCGGTCAGCCCCGCGCATCACCGCCGAAGAAGCGGCTGGCGTCCGGCTCGGCTCGGGGCCAGCCGTGCTGCAGGCGTTCGGGAGGTCCGGATTGGCCACGAAGGGCGGCGAAACCGATCAGGTCTGCCCAGCCCTTTCCAGTGCGGTTTCGGCACGCTCTCGGGTGTATTTGCCGGCATAGATCAGTGTGCCGCCGTAGATCATCCGCAGCGCTTCACGAAAAGGCGGCAGGCATGTCGGGGATCGTCCCAGTGGCTTTCGGCGATGTGCAGGTAGACCACGCCCAGCGCGTCCAGCAGGGCAGCGGCCGCCAGATAGGTGGCCTGCTGGCGTATCGTCCACGGCCCCCTGCAGGGTGGTCAGTCAGGCCAGCCGTACACCAACCCGCCCGGCACCACCACCCATTGATGACGGCTCGGTCACCTCGCGCAGAAAGCGCAGCCGGTTAGTGCCAACCGACAGCCATCGGTGCGCGGGCGTCGCAATCATCGAACTGCTCGATCAGGTAGACCATTGGCGCCATGCAGCATCGACACCATCGAAGCCGGCCTCCAGGGCGTTGCGCCGCGTGGTAAAATCCATCGATCTGGCCGATTTCGCTTCGGTCAGCGCGCGGTGCGCGGATGCTGCACCATCTCGCCCACGCCCGACGCCGGCCCCCGCCCTCCGGGTCGATGAATTTCACGCCTTCGGCCACCAGCGGTGACGACGACACCGGCGCGGCACCACCGGGCTGCAGTGCGGTGTGCGAGATGCGGCCCACATGCCAGAGCTGCGCAAAGATGCGACCGCCGGCTGCGTGCACGGCATCCGTCACGCGCCGCCAGCCCGCCACCCGTTCGGGGCTGTGATGCCGGCGTCCAGGCATAGCCTGTCCCTGGGGCTGATCTGCATCCCTCGGTGATGATCAGCCCGGCCGAGGCACGCTGGGCGTAGTAGTCGGCCATCATCGGCGCAGGCACATGGCCGGCACCGGCACGGGCGCGGGTCATGGGCGGCATGACGATGCGGTTGGGCAGGGTCAGCTGGCCCAGGTGGCATGGGTGAAACAGCATGGTGAATTTCACCGAGGATGTACCCGAAAACATGGGTAGCGAATGTGTGATGAAAGGTGAAGAATGCGCGACACCGTCCGTCTGTATCACCAGACAGAAATGCAGGGCAATGAGGACAGCGCGGCAGAGACGAGGCCAGCGCGGCGACGAACGGGTCCAGACACGTATATGGCGCGCCGTCGCATCGCCGGTATCCAGGTCGACCGCCCGGCTACAAGGCACGATTGCCGACGTCTCGGGCATGGCGTCGCCGGAATTGAACGCCTATGCTGTGTGCGACGCGTGATCACGCAGCACGCATCGAAATCGGTCACCGCATCGAAATGTCCTGCACGGCGGATCTAGGCCGCGCGAGCGCGTTGGCAGCAGGCCATCCTGTGCCTGGGTGGTAGTAGTGCTGTCGAGCGGGTACGGGTAACGCCCTCGAAGCAGCGTCGCACCGATGATGCGTATGCCCTGGCACGGTCTGTACCCGGCCAGCTGTAAGCGAACTCCAGCCCGGCCAAACCCAGGCCGTGGGCGGACGCCGGCCGCCAGCGGCGGGTTAGCGGTAGGCCCGGAACAGCGCTCGCACGGGGCAGCACAGACAGCGTAATCGACGCCATCATCCGCACGCAGTGCATCTCCCCGCACGAGCGCATCCGCCGTCTGCACGCTGGCGCGATCCAGCTGGTCTGGCGGGCATCATCCAGCGAAAGTCTGCATGGGGGCGTCGCGCAGCCATGCTGCGCCGACAAAAGCGTTCCGCGAACGCGCGTGCGGATCCGCCAGACCTGGATGAGGCCGAACGCCGCGCCAGCGCCCACGCGCTGCTGCGGCCGGGTGCGGATGAACGCTCACGTGCTGCTCGGACACCATCTGCCGCCGCCGTGCGCCGGCCTTTCTGACGGAGCATCCGGAGGTCACGCTGACACCGCGCTGACCGACGAGGTGCAGGTGGACCCGCTGGAGCAGCGCACACCGATGTGGCGGTGCGCGCCGGACCGCCCAAGAGTTCTCCAGCCTCGTCGCACGGCGGCTAGCGCCACGCGGATGGTGATCGTGCCCCCGGCGTATCTGAGGCACACGGTGCCGCCGCACCGGATGATCGCGCCGCACAACCGGCTGGGCGCCAACTACGTACGGGCACAGCCGGATGGCTGCTGCGCCAGCCTCCTGTGGGTTCGCCTCATCACCCGGCGCCGGCGGGCGCCCGGGCTGAAAGGCACCTTTGCAGGGCGGCATACGCCACGCGCCGGGCTGCCCCCTGCATCCCGCGAAGCGCCCCAGACGATCCCCATCGGCGGCAACGCCCAGGCCAGTGATGGGGAAGCCCCAGGCATCTGGACGCTGGCCGGCCTGGGCCGGGCACGGCTGGCAGCCTTTCAGGTGCGGGACGACACGACGCTGCCGGGCGGCTGGTGCCTCGGTGCTGGGAAGCCTTCAACCCAGCGACGAGGTAGCGCATTCACTGCCGTGTAGTGGGCCAGGGAGGGCACCCGCCGCTGCGTGGGTGCTGCTGGATTTTCTGGCGAAGCGGATTCCCTGATGTCCTCGGCGCCGTAACCTGAACAAACGGAACGCCCTGCATCCGGCGAATCCGCGCTGGTCTCCCTGCGGTCCGCGGCCCCGCACCCCCTTTTCGGAGTGCAGAAGCCGCTGATCACCCCGCACGCCCCTCGACCAGTCCCGCCGCGCATCCTCTGCTTGAGCCGCTGGGCGTTCCCGCCGAACTGATTCAGCACGACGTGATCCTGAAACCCTGCGGGCACCGGATGTCTGAAACGCATCCACCCGCTGGGCAAGGCGCCGGTGCTGCAGGATGGCGAGCTGGTTCTGGCCGAGAGCGGCGCTCACGTCGACTACCCTGATACAGACCCACGGCAAATGGCCGCTCTTACGCCGCTGCGGGCACTACCCGAGATTACCGGCAGTACTAGCGCTGGCTGCATATGGCCTGAGGGCTCGCTGATGCTGCTGAGTCTCTGCTGATGGGACTGCTGAAACGGCGCCATGCCCTTCTTGCCCGCCCCTTTTGCACGCAAGTTCACCGATGGCATCCGCAAGGCGGATCTTTCCGCAGACTGCGCTGCATCTGGGCCATGGGGAGCAGTCGCTGCAGGGCAGCGCGGCAGTGGCGAGGCGCTGACGCCGCGGTATGGTGATGATGAGCTTCCTGCCGCAGGCCGCCCAGCGGCGGCTGGGAAACCCGCGACTCGCGGAGATCGGGCGCTGGCTGGGACAGACGCTGCCGTGCCGACCCGGCCTGCAGCGGGCCGAGGCCGGCTGCGGCCGGGTTCCCGAGCGAATCGAAACCTCTCAGGTACTTCCCGCCGATGGCCACCCCTGGCCATCATCGCCGCCACCAGCACGAACGCCGCGCCCAGGCTGGTATGGTGGGCGATGAAGCCGATACCGGCCGGCCCGGCCAGGACGCCCGCGTAGCCCATGGTGGTCATGGCCGGCAGCGCCACACTCTGCGGCATGCTGGTCTGGCGCGGCCTACGGCGGTGAACAGCACTGGCATGATGTTGAGCATCCCAGCCCCACCCAGCGCGTACCCCACCAGCGCCAGTGGCCAGGACGCCCCCACGTGGCCAGCAGGATGCCCAGAACCGCCAGCGCTCCCCGGCCATCACTACCCGCTGCCGTCCCGCAGCCGATGCGTGTCCCCGTCAGACGGCCGAAGGTCATGCCCAGCGAGAATGCCGCAAAGCCGTAGCCGGCCTGCGCCAGCGACATGCCATGACGTTCGGTGAGGAACACGGCGCTCCAGTCCATCATCGAGCCCTCCACCAGAAACACGCGTGAAGCACAGCACCCCAGAAACAGCACGATGCCCGCGCGGCAGCGTAGCGCCGCCCGCCTCGACGGGTAAGGTCGACGGCAGCATGTGCGCGCGCCAGCTGGCCAGCATCAGCAGCAGGCCCAGCGCACTGATCATCGCTCACGCTGAGCAGCGGTGACACCCCAGCTCCATGATGTTGCTGGTGGCAGCCGCCGCGCCCAGCAGGCCACCCAGGCTGTAGAAACCGTGGAAACCGGACATCAGCGGCCGGTTGCTGTCGCGCTCGACGATGACGGCCTGAATGTTCATCACGCAGTCGAAGGTGCTGAGCATGGCACCAAAGACGAAGAGCGTTGCGCCAGCGCGGCCACGCCGCTGACGATGGCCAGCACGGCAGGCATCCGGCCACAGCACCAGCCCACTGATACCCAGCACGGCGCGACAGCCAAAAACGGGTGGCCAGCGCGCCGCCCACCGGCATGGCCAGAATGGAGCCGATGCCCAGGCACAGCAGCACGAGGCCCAGCTGGGCCTCAGTTCACCCCGGTGGCTGCCTAGCTGACGGCACCAGCGGAGGCCCAGGCCGCCACGGCCAGCCGGGCCAGCTAGGCAGATCATCCGGTGGCGTTCTCGTAATATTCGCCGGCCGCCAGGGATGGGAAGACGAACGAACGGGACGGAATGGGCAGGAGGATGCGTTCATGAACCAGGCTGCAATGGCAGCGGAAGCGGAGACAGACTGCGGAGTGTGCCCGAGTTCCCGGCCTGCCGCCAGCGTCGCCACGCAGGACGATGACGGCGGACGCGGCGCGGCCCGCACTGCGACACGACCTGTGCGCATGCATCGGGGCTCCGCCACAGCCAGAACAGACGCTGCGCCGGCGTGTCCGCGCTCTCTCACCACCCTGCCAGGGTCAGCTTGCCGAGGGTACGGCCGCTTTCCAGCAGGGCATGTGCCTTGCGCAGGTTCGTAGCATCGATGGTGCCCAGCGACTGGGTGCGGGTGCTCCGGATGCGTCCGTCGTCTGCCAGCCGGGCCACCTTGCGCAGGATCTCCTGCTGCCGGCTGATGTCGGCCGTGTTCTGCAGCGGGCGGGTGAACATGAATTCCCAGTGGATCGACAGGCTCTTCGCCTTGAGCGGCACGATATCGAGCGTTTGGGGTCATCGATCAGCGCGATGCGCTTCCCTGCGGAGCGATCAGCTGGACGATATCGGACAGATAGCGGTCGGTATCGGCGGTGGAGAAGACGAAGCCCGGCTGGCCGATACCGAGGGCCTGGTACCTGCGCCGCCAGCGGCTCGCCGTGATCGATCACGTGAGTGAGCCCCCATCTGCGCTTCACCCACGCCACCGATTCGGGGCGTGAGGCCGTGGCGATGATGGTGAGACCGGTCAGCGCCCGCAGCAGCTGGATGGTCATCGAGCCCACCCCGCCAGCACCACCGATGATGACGATGGCATCGCGCCGCCCGGTACCGGCCGGCTGACCTGGAGCCGATCGAACAGGGGCCTCCCAGGCGGTGAGGGCCGTCAGGCGCGGCGCCGCCGCTTCATCGTCCAGCGTGAACGGGGTGCATGCGCCACGATGCGGGCATCCACGGCCTGCAGCCCGGCATAGCAGCCGGGGCGGTTGATCGCGCCGGCGTAGTAGACCCGATCCCCCGGCAGAAAGGCGGTCACGCGCGAGCCCACGGCCTGCACGGTGCCCACGGCATCCCAGCCCAGGATACGCCAGGTCCCCTCAGGCGGACGAGCAAAACGAACGTACCTTGGCGTCGGCCGGATTGACGGCGATGGCTCGCACGGCAACCAGCAGGTCCTGTTCGCCGGGTTCGGGGTGGGTTGTTCGATATCGACCAGGGACTGCGGATCGGAAACGGGCAGTGGCTGGCTGCAAACCAATGGCTTTCATGTCGGGCTCTCCTTGATGAGCGTGTTACGGACTGCCCCGTCCCCACGCCCCCACAGAGCGGGCCTATGGACCCATGCGTCCCTCGCGGAACGCTCCGGGGCATGCAGGACAGGACACGGATCGCCGGCTTCCCGCCCGGGTATCACACTGTCGTGATCATGTGTCAGGGCATGTGAACACCCCTCATAAAGCAGGAGGCCAGCAATGATGGCGGGCGATCACGTCACGTACGGGCAACGATTGTTGCGTCTGGTACACATGGTGTCATGATTCGTCCCTGGCGTTCTCTGTGCCAGAATTCCTTTTGGATATCTGCAGAAATACGCTTCAGCGTTATTTTTGATGGTATTTACAGATAATGGAAGAACGCAGCTTTTTCCGCCAGTACGCACATTTTGTGCACGCAGTATATAAATGCATATGCAGTATCAAGAAAGGAACCTGTATGGGACGCACCCGCCACGAAACATTCACCTGTGCAGCCGGCTGCACGGTCGAGGCCACCCTGAACCTGATCGGTGGCAAGTGGAAGGGCGTGATCCTCTACCGGCTGCTGACCGAGGAGGTGCTGCGCTTCAACGAACTGCGGCGCCTGCTGCCCAGCATCACGCAGCGCATGCTGACCAACCAGCTGCGTGAGCTGGAGAAGGACGGTCTGGTGCAGCGCACGATCTATCCGGAAGTGCCGCCCCGGGTGGAATACCGGCTGACCGACGAAGGCCGGACGCTGGAACCGGTCATCTCGGCCCTGAAGGCCTGGGGGGACCGGTACGTGGCGAACAGGGCGGACTGAGCGTGTGTCATGGGACTCATCCCACCCCAGCGCCAGCCGGGCGCTGACAAGGCGCCGCGCGGACAAGGTTGACCGTCTTGCCAGGCGGGACAACACCGACAGGAAACGGCAACCACACATCGAGACGAAGGCACCACAAGGCGCGGCAAACACGTAGCGAAGCCGGCGTGGCACACAACGAAGCCAACATGCCATGCGAAAGCCACTGATAAGGCACACGGCGATGCTGTCGACCCAGCGACACCTGCACGACACGCCACGCAAGCACCCCGTGGTCAGGACAGAATTCACTTCTTTTGATCTGGATCACGATTTGTGTACGGACAAAAAAATGGGGGCCGACGCGTTGCACCAGTATCCGGCATGACGCAGCGCCGGAATCACCAGCACGGCGGACACGGACATCACATGAGCAGATATCAAATCAGAAATGCATGTCATGCCCGGCAAAATGCACAATACGATCAGGTGATGGATGGTTGAACTTTAAAAATATCAAATACAGGCGCACACCACTCGGGCCAGACACCCAGCAAATAACCGATTTCCCAAAGACAACCCGAATGAGAAACAATACCGCAGCACACCGGCGGTCATTTGACGATCATCAAAAATACAGAGACCAGTTCCGGGAAAACTTTGACGAAACGCAATCATGCCATGCGCGTTTCGCCGATTTTATTAATGGTTATATAGTGTCAGGGAGGCGGCTTCGGCACATCGTCGGCAGAGTTACCCATGCTGGTTCCAGAGGGCAGCCTGCCCTTTTCTCTAGCGTCTGGCCTGCGAACCGGATGATTCCGCACCGACAACAAGAAGAGTGAATGCTGACGACATCAAATCATCCCACGCGCCTTCCCGTCTGCTGTGCAGTCTGAGTTCTGCCCCTGGCGCTGGGTACGCTGTCGACATCTGCCTGGGCCGAGGAGCCGCTGTCGGATGCCGACAAGGCAAAAGGCCGAAAAACGTATTCAAAGACGCAGCTCTGCACGAGCTGTCACAAGACCGACAAAGAAAGCTGGTTGGGTCCGGCTTGCGGACGTGGCCGCAGAAATATGGCGATGACAACGGCGGTCGACACCATCTCGGAACACATCACCAAGGGCGGCAAGGGCCGATGGGGCAAAATGGCCCATGCCGCCCCAGCCGCAGGTTCAGCCGGACGACGTGAAGCTGCTGGCCCGATGGATCGAGCGAGCATGAAGAAATGAGCGCACGTAGCTGGAGAGCGCTCTAGTGAAAAACCGGAGACAGACTGTCAGGCCTGTCTCCGTCTGAGACGTGGGGAGCAGGATGAAATCCATCCTGTGAAGGATCACATCCGTCTCCGGGGTTCCGGAACGCGGGGAGCAGGCTTGATGTGCGCCGCTGCGCAGATGCATGCATCCGGCACCGGCGCTGCCCCCGAAACGGTCCGGTTCAGCCCATCACCGCTTCGGCAGCAGCATCATGCTGGTCTGCAGCTTGCCTTCCTTCGGGATGGACAGCGGGTTCTTCACCCCGTAGGGGCTGCGGAACTTGACGCCATCCGAGGTGTCGGTGCTGCACACCGGGACGGGCGCGTATTTGCTGGCCACATTGGTGGCGTCCGTGATGCGAAGCCTTCCATCATGCCCTCGTCCTCGTGGTCGAGGAATGTGGCGGTGCATGACGAAGTCACCTTGTAGCGCCTCGTAGCGGGTGCGGATGTTGACCGTGTAGGTGCCGGATGCACCACGCCCTCGGCGCCTGCGCGCGCAGGTGCTTGATCATGATGGTGTCCTCCACACCTTTCAGGCGCGGAACTGGGAACTCGATGGTGGATTCTGGAATTGTCCGGGCGCATCGAAAGCGCTCACGTCACGCCCCTTGCGGGTCGATGATCGACACGATCTGGAACAGGTTGACGTGGATGCTGGATAGGGGTGGGAAGCATCTTCTGACGAGATTTCATTCCTGCGCACGCCCAGTTTTCAGCTGGGTCTAGATCCGCATTCTTGTCGTATTCCTTGCCGATTGACGTAATGGTGAAACCACCTCCCGGGATGTTGTTGGGGTCCTGGCCACGATCGAGAAAAATTCATCTTCCGGGTGGGGCTGGTTCAGTTCCGACTGTAGAGATGGTCGCATGCGGCGTGAAGTGCAGAAAGTTTTCAGCCCGTCGACGGATCGCAGCCACCACGGCGGCCCTCATCTCGCTCGTCGAAGATGTTGGCGTCGGCCAGCGACAGCATCTGCTGCCTGCACGCAGCCGGGAATGGCTGTCGTGTCCATGTCACACCACCATTGACCTGGACGATACCCAGCAGGGTCTGCGGAGCCGGCCGCGCTGCCGTGCCGGCAGGTGTGTTGTATACTGCCGCCGACCGGTACCGACTTGTCGATGACGCAGTAATAGCCGCTACGCGGGAACGTCTATCATCAGATCCCAGCGGTAACCGGGCTGGAACACCATTCTGTAAGCCGGCTGCATGTTGGCCATGGTCAGGCCGTCGGCAGCAACCCGGTAATGGGTGAGTGGTGCACCGGTACAGTTGTTGTTGATGAAGTTCTGCAGCCTGCGCCCGCTGAGATTGCGGATTTCGCTGGGCGGCATGTTGTTCAGCACGGCCGGACGGAATTCCAGGTTGATCGATTCCCGTACTCCGCCGTGAATGATGCGCCACCGTTCCAGACGTCCCGCCACCGCTACCCACGAAGCGCGCCATGGTCGCTGCCATTGATGGTGGTGTGACGGGCCACCGTTGAACCAGCCGTTGGGGCCGCTGAAATCGATCATATCTCTCCACCGGCAGCCTCGCCGTAATCATCACAGGCGTAGGGCTGACTGTTCCTGACCTGCTCCGCGGCACCATCGGGCGCTGCAGCCCGCTTGATCTTGCCATCGGCACCACGGCAGGCGTACTGGATCTGCTGCAGCATCACCACACGCTCCTGCACCTGGGTGTTGCCGGTGGAACGCAGCAGGGTATCGAGATCCCCGTTGCGCTGGGCCGTGGGCTGACGGTCACCCCGGACGATCAGCGCACCCGCCATGCCGCTGGATACCTGCAACGCCGTCGAACCATGGAAATGGGTGTGATACCAGAAGGTACCCGCCGGATGGTCGGCCGGGATGTCGATCTTGTATGCCAGATGATCTCCCGGCTTGATGGCCTGAAAGATGTCATCACTGGGTACGCCCGCATCATCCCTGCCAGGGTTCACCCACAGACCATGCGTATGCAGGTTGGTGGTGTTGGGGCAGTGAAAACCATTCGTGATGGAGTCATTGCATTTTGCCGAATCTTCCGCCGGCAGATTGTTGTTCAGCGTGATGTTCATCCGCGTCCCCGGCGCCACATCGATGGTCGGCGCAACGAGCGGGGCGTTTTCGCGGGCGTCATAGCTGCGCAGGCGCACGCGGTCATACTTACCGGAGGTGGGATTCCACAGATAGGTGTTCACATAGCCCACGTTCAGGGTCATGGTCTTGGTCCGCGTCGGCTCGATGGTGCATCCTGCGCGACAGCCTCACCCTGCGCGACAGCCTCACCCTGCGCGACAGCCTCACCCTGCGCGACAGCCTCGCCCTGCGCACGAGCCTGTCCCTGAACGGCAGTGGCACCAGCTGTTGCAGTATCCGTCGTGGCGCCCTGGAGCACCGGCGGGTTCTGGATGGATTCATAGGCTGCGGCTTCCTGCGCCAGGGCAGGCACGGCTGCCAGCCCGAGCAACGCAGCCGCAATGGACAGCGCCACCGGACGGACACCGCTGCGCGGCAACTGAGTGACCAGACAGGCGGACGCCGCGCCTGTCTGCGGGGATGATGGAGAATGGATTGGGACACGATCGATTCTCCGCCTGCTGAGAGAGAGAGGGAAAAGGGGACAACCTGAATGCATCCAGACGCAGGGATTCTCTGCAGAATTCCTGCAGTAGTTGAGTCACTGAAAAAAATCCCTGTTTCCGGAGTGCAGGCGAAGAATACGAGCGGTACAGAAAAACTCCTGTTCTTAAAATTAACAAAACGGAATGATCGTAAACCCTCATTACACGACCCACGACACCCGGGAGACACTTTTTCGTGTCAACTTCCGCCCATGCGACACAATAAAGCCCAATAGAATCAATGGATTGCAATATTCAAGCTAAGCAATGTCAATTGCAACCCCCCTCATGATCCTTACTTTCGTTACAGAAAGGCGTGGCTATCTACCAAAGTTTCAACGTTTTTCCGGTATGTTGTCTATTGTGTAGTTGATGTTCTATGGAACTTGTGGGGCAACCTGTCCCAAAGCATTTCAGGATCTGTTGCAACATCGGTGGCTGCAAGCATCCTCCAGGTTTCCTATACTGTCGTGCATCCTCCCGCGTATGGCACTGATTTTTGGGGGGGTAAATGTAAGCAAATGCTTTGAGTGTATGAAATACTTTTACATCCGCCCGTTGGCATGGCCCTGTTTTGCCGGGGCATCAGCCTCCCTGGCGGCAGTCGCTGGAGCACTGATGGTGCCGCTGTCGCTGATATTGCTGGGCTCGATGGAACCATCAGCCCCCGCGCAGGCAGGTACCCCAACGCCGCCAGCGCCACGTCCTCTCGCAGCTCCCGCCCGGATGACACGGGCAGCACGCAGGTCATCCCGCCCCCAACGGGGCACCGGCTGCAGACGGCCCGGAGACACCGGACGGAGCAAAACCACCACCTCACCACCGCTGCAGGCCACCGGCGCGCTGTGATGATGGCGAGGTACTGCCCTGCCGATCCGCCCGATGGTCCGGGAGGTGCGGACACTGACGGAACCCGCGAGCCCCCTGCAGCAACCGGAGCCGCGATGAACATCCGCCAGCCAGCAGGGCTTCTGGCGGCCTCCAGCCGCCCTGCCCCATGCCGGCCGCCGAGGCCGCACGCGCCGAGAAACCGCTGACCAGCCACCACTGTCTGGCCTGTCACCGGCGCGACAGCAAGGTGGTGGGACCGGCCTTCGCCGACGTTGCCGCCCGGTACCGCAGTCAGCCCGGGGCGGAGGCACTGCTGGCGGAACGCATCCTGAAGGGAGGGCGTGGTCACTGGGGGCCGGTCTCCATGCCGCCACAGCCCCAGCTCGACGACGATACGCTCAGGGCCGCGACCCGCTGGATCCTGCAGCTAGCCGGACCACGCACACCCGTTAGCGCGCGCGTCAGGACGCATCCGTTGAGCAAATCGTCCGGGTTTCCGACGGATTCCGTCCGTCCTGACACGTGTCAAATGGGTTTTGGCCATAGGCGCATAGTCATTTGTGACAATGGAGCGTGCCATGGCCCGCTTCCGAATGATTCAGATTTCGTTATCAATCCAAAGGACAGGCTGAATGCAGAACGCATCTTCCAATTCATCTACCACCCCTGCCATCGAAAAGCCCGCTGCCAGTACCGTCCAGGCAGCTGCGCAAGCCACGGAGACACCTGCTGCTGCGCGCACGACCACCGGGAACCGTGCCACGGCCAGCACGGCAGAACCCGCACCCGCGGGCCGCACCCGTCGTACCGCGGCACGGGCCACCCAGCCCGTCACACCCCGTCGCCGCAAGGCGGCACCGCCACCACACCGCTGCCGGCCGAGGTCTCGCCGGGTTAGCCAGGGCGACACGCCACCCAAATTTGGGCAAAGAAGGCCCTGGAGAAGTTCGTCACCGGGCAGAAGGTCGAGGCCTCCCAGGAAAAGCAGCTCGAAGCCGTGGGCGCCATCCTCGACAATCACCGACCGGAAGACCGTCACCGAACGGGGCCAGGCACTGCGTGCCATTCTGGAAGGCGCCTCGCCCGATGACCGTGCGGTGATCCGCAAGGCCCTGAAGGGCAAGATGTCGAAAAAACTGCGGCAGACGCTGGACAACCCCGACGAGGAGCTGGCCGACAACTGGCGTGATGGTGGCTACCCCATACAAGAACCTGATGCGCAGGGCCAACTCACGAGAAAACAGAAATTCGCGCTGCAGGTCGAGGCTGCTGAAGCTGCAGGCCTGGGCCAAGGAAACCGGCCAGCGCATCGTGATCCTGTTCGAGGCCGTGACGCGGCCGGCAAGGGCGGCACCATCAAGCGCTTCATGGAGCACCTGAATCCGCGGGCGCCCGTGTGGTGGCACTCGAGAAGCCCACCGACACCGAGCGTGGCCAGTGGTACTTCCAGCGCTACATCGAGCACCTGCCCACCCATGGCGAGATCGTGCTGTTCGACCGCAGCTGGTACAACCGCGCGGGCGTCGAACGCGTGATGGGCTTCTGCGGCAGCGAGGAGTACCAGGAGTTCGCGAAGCAGGCGCCGGAGTTCGAGCGCCATCGGTGCGCAGCGGCATCCACCTGGTGAAGTTCTGGTTCAGCGCGAGCCGCAAGGAGCAGCGCCGCCGCTTCCGTGAGCGCGAGGCCCACCTGCTGAAGCAGTGGAAGCTGAGCCCCATCGACAAGGCTTCGCTGGACAAGTGGGAGGACTACACCCGCGCCAAGGAAGCGATGTTCTTCGAAACCGACACGGCCGATGCGCCCTGGACGGTCATCAAGAGCGACTGCAAGAAGCGCGCCCGCCTCAACGCCATGCGCTACATCCTGCACAAGCTGCCCTACAGCAACAAATCCATCGAACGCATCGGCAAGCTCGATCCGCTGATCGTGGGCCGGGCCCAGTGGTGTACGAACGCGGCGAGCGCCCGGACGCCCTGCTGTAACGGCCGGCCCAGCAAAAGCGCCTGTCCCGATCCCCACAGCCAGTCTGGCTTCTTCCGGGGCGGGACAGGCGCTTTTTGCTGCAGGGGCGGCAGCGGTACCGGGCTGCCCTGCCGGCGGCGCAGATACGGCAGGCCGGGCGGGACAGCCAGTGCCCTGCCCGGCCCGTCCGGATCAGGCCTTGCCGTCAGCCTTGCGCAGGATGGCGTGCATCTCGTCCTTCAGGCGCAGTTTTTCTTTCTTGAGATTCTCGATCTCGACGGCGCCGCCATGCTCGACCCCGATTCCAGCGCCTTGACCTTGTGGTCGAGTTCGTTGTGTTTGTCGAAAAAGACGTGCAAATGCGAGTCTTCGGTCTTCAGCTTTGGTGATCAGACCACGATATTCTGGAAACATGCCAGTCAACCTCAGGGATGGAAACAAAGGGCAATGCTGCATCCGGATGCATCCAGTGCAGCGACTGGTTTGATGCTAGCACAAGCGCCGGGTTTTCAGGGGCCGAGCAGCCTGCCGGCCCCTTCGTTGCAGACAGATCATCGTGGCCCGTCCGGTGCTCTGCACCGGTGAGGAAGCCATGCCAGCCAGCCCGACCGACCCCGGCTCGATCGGCACCGGTCCAGCATCGACCCAGCCACCGATCCGCTCACTGGTCCAGCCGCGAGCGGCGGCGCCCCTCCGCCACCCGCCCGCTCCCGCAGCGGGCACGCCCACCTGGACATGGATGCCTTCTTTGCCTCGGTGACGTTGCTGCAGTTTCCACAGCTGCGCGATCTGCCGGTGGTGATCGGAGGCAGCCGCCAGACCACGGCCGGGCTGCTGGCACAGATCGACAGCCAGCATCCGGACGCCGGATATCTGGCCCGCGCGCAGGCCCGGCACACGGGAGGCGGAACAGGTCCCTGGCCAGCATCGATCCGGCTCACTTTCCTCACCTGCAGGGCTACCGGGGACGTGGGGTGACGACCACCGCCACCTATGCGGCACGCCGCTTTGGTCTGGGCTCGGGCATGGGGCTTGCCCGTGCGGCCCGGTTGTGCCCGCAGGCCATCCTGCTGCCCGCGGACTTCGACAGCTATCGGGCGTATTCACGGCGTTTCAAGGCCATCATCCCTGTCGGAGGCGCCGGTGATGGAGGACCGCGGATCGATGAAGTGTTCATCGACTTCACGGAACTGCCCGGCGTACAGCAGGATGGCGGACGTGCGCTGGCCGCCCGCATCCAGCAGCGCATCCAGGACGAAACGGGCCTGAGCTGCTCGATCGGTGTGGCACCGAACGACTGCTGGCCAAGATGGCCAGCGACTTCGATCAAGCCGCATGGCATCACGATGATCCACCCGGAGGACCTGCAGACGCGGATCTGGCCCCTGCCCCTGCCGGCTCATCATGGCATCGGTCCGCGCACGGATGCACGGCTGCAGGGCACTGGGGATAGGCACCATTGCGCAGCTGGCTGCCTGCGCCCCGCCCTGGCTGGTTCGGCATTTCGGGGCGCGTTCGGGACGATGGCTGCACGATGCTGCCTGGGGACGCGATGACCGGCCCGTGGCCGACCGGGGCGAGCCGGTCAGCATCAGCCGGGAAACCACCTTCGAGCGCGACCTGCATGCCGTGCACGACCGGGCGCTGCTGGGCCAGCTGTTCACCCGCCTTGCCGAGCAGACGGCGGCGGATCTGCAGCGCAAAAGGGCTAGCGCAGGCCGAACGGTGGGCATCAAGCTGCGTTATGCCGATTTCCGTACGGTGACGCGCGACCTGACCGTGGACACGCCCACCCAGGATGCCGCGCAGATCCGCCGTCTGGCCGGACTGTGCCTGAAACGGGTGGATCTGCGGCAGCGCCTGAGACTGCTGGGCATCCGGGTGTCGTCCCTCAGTCCGCATCCGCCGGCGCAGAAAGGGGTAGCCGGACATGAGGCACACATGCCACAGGACGCAGAGCACCCGGAGCCCCCGGGGAGGGATGCGCAAACCGGCCGGACACCGGGTAGCAGCCATGCACTGCCACTGCAGGGTGAGCTGCCGTTTTAGAGCAGGTATGAACGCATTCGTCCTGCGCAGGCCCCCGGCCTTGCGTGACCAGCGTGGCCCTGCCCGGCATGACGCCTGTCCTGTCAGTCAGGCTTTTTTGATCCGACCCTTGACAGAACAGGGGAATTGGGTAAAAATCTTTTTTCTCTGGCGGGGTGGCAGAGTGGTTATGCAGCGGCCTGCAAAGCCGTGGACGCCGGTTCGATTCCGACCTCCGCCTCCAGATACCCAAAGCCGTTTGCCTGCTGTCCGGCGAACGGCGTCGCTCAGCTCAGCATGGCGCTTTCACCGGTGCAAGTCCCGCCACAAGCTGGCCAGGAGTGAAGTGAAGCGCAACTGCACAAGGGGCGACCGAGTGTGGAAGGAAGCGTGGGCGTAATCTGCGGGCCATGCTGTACAAGAACCGGATCAAGGCGTTGCCGAGCAGGGCGAGCGGGCATGTAACCGCTGAAGCTCTTTGTAGGGCTCAAGGCGAGGTGACGTAAACCGGCGGTCGCAGAGAAGGTGTGCGTTCATATCTGGGAGATCCCGCCTTATGCTCGAAAGGGCGACGGTGCTCGAGCCGGGAGCGAGAAGTCAGCAGAGGTCGTAGTAGCAGGACCAGCCCCATGATGGGGACATGCTGTCAGGCGAAGGACCGAATCGAGGAGGATGTGCTGACAGGATCATGTCGATGTCAAAGGCCATGCATCAGAAGCCTGCACGGTGGGGCGACATGCAGTGAGTAGGGTGAAGTCCTGAGGGGCGGCGTCGTGATGAAGCCTGCGGCCCGCGACATGACACCGAAGACACAGGAGCAGGGCTGCGTCGATGCAGTTCTGGAAAGAGCCAACATGCAGCGGGCATGGAGGCGGGTGAAAGCTAATCGAAACGGCTGGTGTGGATGGTCTGGAGATCGACCAGACAGCCCGGCAGCTCAAGACTCGAATGGCCGCGAATCCGCGAAGCACTGTTGCAGGACGTACCGGCCCAGCCCGTACGACGGGTCAGTGATCCCAGCCGGGAGGTGACAGCGAGAGCTGCATCCCGACGGTAACGGACAGACTGATCCAGCAGGGCACTGCCGCAGGTACTGCGCGCCGATGATTGATCCGCTTCAGTGAACTACAGCTACGGCTTTGGCCGGGACGGCGTGCGCACGACGCGGTGTTGAGCCGCGCAGTCGTAGCATCCAGTCCGGCAGGAAGATCGTGTGATGTCGATCTGGAGAAGTTCTTGACCGGGTCACATCACGATATCCTGATGGATCGCGTCAGAGCGCATTGGGAGATGATAGGCGTATGCCGTCTGGGTCGGGCGCATCTGAACGCGGGAATCATGGATGGCGCGTGGCGTGAGAGCGGCACGAGGATGCCGCAAGGTGGGCTGCTGTCGCCGCTGCTGGCCAACCTGCTGCCTCGATGAGGGTGGACAAGGCGCTGAGGCGCGCGGGCATTGCTTTCGTTCGGTATGCCGACGACTGTAACGTATACGCGCACAGTCGTCGGCAGGCGAACGGGTGATGCAAGCTGTTGCGCCGGCTGTACGGCAGGCTGCATTTGCGGATCAACGAGTCCAAGAGTGCGGTGGCCAGCGTCTTCACTGGCCGCAAGTTTCTGGGCTTCAGCTTCGGATGGCTCGAAAGGGGTCGTCAAACGGAGGGTGGCGAAAGCTGTGATGGCCTTCAGGCAGCGTGTGCGCTGGCTGACCCGCCGCAGTGGCGGACGCAGCAGCAGCAGGTGGTCGATGGGCTTCGCCCATTGCTGCTGATGGAGGCCCTATTCTCGGACTGGCGCAGACGACAGGCGTCTGGGCGAGAGCTGGATGAATGGATATGTCACTGGCTCAGGCCATCCAGCTCGAGACAGTGGAAGCGGAGCAAGACCATGTTCAGGGAGTTGTGCGCCAGAGCGCAAGCACAGAAGTGGCCCGGAAAGTGCGGCAAACAGCCGGCGCTGGTGGCACAACAGTGCGTGTGCTGCTCAACAGCGTGCTGACCCTGTCATGGTTCGACAGTCTTGGCCTGCCCCGTCTGGCATCATCCTGAATGTCCCTCTCGAACCGCCTGGGCGGACCCGCATGCTGGTGAGGCGGGGCAGTCGAGAGGGCTGCCCTGCGCGTGATGTCTGCCTTTGGAAGCCTCAAAAAGTCCTGCCGCACGTTGACTTCTGTCCGGTAACTGTCCGGGACATTCTCTCGGAGATGGGCCATGGGCGATCAGATGTCAGGCCATTGAGCCCGTTCGGTCCGACATCAGTGAAGTCGGTTCCTAGGGCAGGCCCGCGCAGCAGGCACCTTTTCTGAACACGGCGCCTTGTCAGTGCACGATCCGGTGCCTGCGCGGGAAGCCAGCATCGGGACACGCCGGAAAAGCCGGTTTCAGGCCCGCTGCGCTCCTCGCAGCTGCAGCCAGGCCTGCTTTGCAGGTAGTAGACCATCGAGATGAAGGTCTGGATGGCGGCCAGGTGATCATCCAGCTGCCCCAGTACTGGCAGTCGAACTGGCCGATGGGATCGTGATAGAGCAGCAGGGGAATGGCCACCATCTGCACGGCCGTCTTGACCTTGCCCATCCAGTTGACGGCCACGCTCTTGCGGGCGCCGATGCTGGCCATCCATTCACGCAGGGCCGAGATGGTGATTTCACGCCTGATGATGATGATGGCGATGCCGGCATTGATGCGATCGAGATCGAGCAGCATGACCAGCGCCACGCAGACCAGCAGCTTGTCGGCCACGGGGTCGAGAAAGGCGCCCAGTTCGGTCTGCTGGCCCAGCCGGCGCGCCAGCCAGCCGTCGAGCCAGTCGGTCAGCGAGGCCACGATGAAGATGACGGTGGCCCACAGGTTGCGGCTGGGTTCGCCCCAGGCATCGAAGGGGAGCATGTACACAGACCAGCAGCGGAATGGCAAGGATACGCTGCCACGTGAGCAGGTTGGGCAGATTGAAGGCCATGGTGCAGGTCTGTCAGGACATCGGAAAAGTTATTTTCCAAAGCCTATCACATCAGCCGGAACAGACAAAAATGGGGGCTCCCGGTGACACAGGTGTTGCGTTACAGCCCTCTGTCCGTATGCGATGCCTGCCAGCAGGCAATTCCCTGTCGGGAACGGCCGGGACCGGCGCGGAAACGAGGTGGGTCCATGACACATCCTGGAGCAGCCTAGCCATGCACGGATCCTGGTCGGGAGACGGGCGACACACTACGATTCACCGCATATCACCACTGCGGTGCAGCTGCTGATAGATGGATTCAGCCAAGGGCGTGCGAGATGCCCTCGACGCCGGGCCAGATCCTCGACGCTGGCCGCCATGATGCCGCGCAAGCCCCGGTACGCGACAGCAGGCGCTGGCGGCGACGCGGCCTCACGCCATCGACCTCTCTGAGACGCGAGACCCTGCGTGCCTTCGCCCGGCGGGCCTGCGTGCCGGTGATGGCGAAAGCGGCGAGCCTCGTCTCGGATCTGGAGCCACCAGCATCAGCGCGGGCGATTCTCCGCCCAGCACCAGCGGCTCACGGCCATCGGCAAAGACGAGCGTCTCCAGCCCGACCTTGCGCCCTTCCCCTTGGCCGCCCACCAGCAAAACCGATGTCCAGCCCCGAGCGATTCGAGACACCTCGCGGGCGCTGCTGATCTGGCCCTTGCCGCCATCGACCAGCACGATGTCGGGCATGTGGGCTGCATCACTGCGCTTTCGGCCTCCTCTTCCGGCTGCGGACCATCGGCTTCTCGGGCCCCATTTGCCGTAGCGACGCAGGAGAACCTGGCGCATGGCGGCGTAGTCGTCACCGGGCTCGATGCCTGGATGCTGAGGCGGCGATACTGGCCGGGCGTCGTGCGGTTGTTTTTCGTAGACGACGCAGGAAGCCTGCGTGCGCCTCGCCCATGGTGTGGCTGATGTCCCGAGCATCGCACCCGCAGGCTGGCCGGGATCGAGGCGACAGGCCCAGCACGTCGAGCAGATCCTGCGACGGCGCAGCTGCGAGCCGTCGATGGCCAGATGCCGGGTGAGCGCGATCTTCGCGTTGGTATGGGCCTGCATCAGCCAGCGGCGGCGGCTGGCCTGCGGATCCTGCACCCAGGCCACCGGATGCCCGGCCTGGGCGCGCGAGCATGTCGAGCATTTCCGGATCCTGCGGTTTCTGGGCGCAGATGATCACGCCCGGAATGGTGGCGCCGGCGTAGTGCTGGGTGAGAAGGCGTCGAGCACGGAGGCGAGCGTGTCCTGGTCCACCCCGCCCACCTGGGTGGGAAAGTGGGCCTTGTCGCCCAGGTGACGACCGCCACGGACCATGGCCAGGTTCAGGCAGACGCTGGCATCGGCCTGTTCGATGCGATGATGTGCGCATCGGTGTCGGCGTTGATCTCCATCGACTCGCTGATGCTGCACGCGCACAGGGGCACTGATGCGGTCCGCAGCACGTGCTGCCTCCTCGAGCGCAGTTCTCGGCGGCCTGCTGCATCTCGGCCTCCATCTCCTCGAGGATTTCCTGTCCTTTTCAGGAAGGTGATGGCGGCGTTGACATCACGCCGGTAGTGTTCTTCGTCGATCAGCCCCACGCAGGGCGCGCTGCAGCGAGCGGATCTGGTGCAGCAGGCAGGGGCGCGAACGGTTGGCGAGCAGCTGTCTCGCAGGTGCGCAGGTGAATCTTCTGCAGCAGCTGGATGCCCTCGCGCACGGCAAAGGCGCTGGGATAGGGGCCGAAGAACTGCGAACGCCGGTCCGTACCGCCCCGGTAGTACGAGATCTGTGGAAAAGGATGGGCGCTGAGCCGAGGAAGGGATGGGTCTTGTCGTCCGGAACAGGATGTTGAAGCGGGGCTTCAGCGTCTTGATCAGTTGTTTTCAGCAGCAGGGCCTCGGCCTCGGAGCCGACGGTGGTGGTGTCGATCTCCACCACGCGCGAGATCATCTGCGCGGTGCGCGGGCTGGGCAGATTCCTGCGGAAGTACGAGCGCACCCGCTTGCCCAGGTCACGCGCCTTGCCCACGTAGAGCACGGTGCCACTGGCGTCCTTCATGCGGTAGACGCCGGGCAGTGCGGGGAGCGTGCGCAGAAAGAGCTTCAGGTCGGCCGGGCGTTCCAGCAGCGGCGCCGGAACAGGCGATGCGGGCGCATCGGGGGATGGCGAAGCACCGGCCATGTCCGGCACAGGGGCCGCTTCACCGGTACCGCTGCCTTGCGGTACACCGGCGGCGTCCGCTGTGCCGGCAACGCCCGGCGTGCCGGCAGCCTCCGGGGCGCCAGCGGTATCTGGCTCATGCGTGACTGCCGGGGAGACAGCAGCGTCCGCTTCTGCAGGGACGGAACATCGTTCATGCCCGCAAGACACATCACCCGCGGGCGTACGCTCGAGGCGGCGCTGCGAGGTGCGGGTTGGCCGGCGGTTTCCAGGCTGGCCAGCAGCTCGTCGGCCGGTCAGGGCGATTGCAGACCAGCACCATGTCGCAGCTCGGCCTTCAGCGCTGCCGTGGCGCGCGCCGTGATGCCCCCGGCCACGGTGGCCGCTTCCCATCGTGAGGTCGCTCGAGAAGATCAGGCCGTCGAAGCCCAGACGCCGGCGCAGGATGGTCTGCGGCCAGCGCTGAGAAAACCGGCCGGCTTTGCGGTCCACCTGCGGATAGATGACATGGGCGGGCACTTTGACGGCCGTGAGCGCAGCGCCCAGCCAGGCATAGGGCGCGCATCGTCGGCAAGGATCTCGTCCAGGCTGCGCTCGTCCACCGGCATGGCCACGTGCGAGCCGGCATCGGCTGAAAGCCATGGCGGGGAAGTGCTTGCCGGATAGTGGCCACGCCGGCCAGCAGCAGGCCGTGGGTCAGGCAGCGCGCCAGCATGGCAACCACGCGGGTCATCTGTGGAAGGCCCGGTTCCGATGACACCGGAACGCCGAGTCCAGATCGAGCACCGGCGCGAAGGTGAAGTCCACACCGGCGGCCGCAGTTTCCTCGCCCCATCTTCCGGCCGATGTCGGTGGCCTCGCGGCAGGCAGCCAGCACGTCCTGGTCCCAGCGCTCGCCCAGCGTGCGCATGGCCGGATGGCCGAGAAGCCCTCGCGGAAACGCTGCTGCGCGTCCGCCCTCGTGATCGACCGCCACCAGCAGCGGCGGGGTCCGGCAGGCGTGGATTTCATCGGTCAGCGCCCGCAGCTGCCCGGGCGACTGGTAGTTGCGGGCAAACAGGATGACCCCGCCGACCAGCGGATGACGCAGGCGCCGGCGTTCGGCACGGTGAGGTGCAGGCCCTGGACATCGACCACGACCGGGCCGAGGAGGCTGTATCGACTGCGACAGGACAGGGTTTTGGCTGAAGTGGCGAACATGGTGACGGCAGAAAGGCCAGACGGCCCCGGGGAAGGATGAGCAGGAGGGCGGGCTGCCCCGAAAAATCAGCCGCGCAGCAGCTGGGCGCTGTTGTGCGTCGGCAGCCGCCTCGCGCATCAGCGCCTTCATGCTGGCCACGGCCTCGCGCAGGCCGACGAACGACGGCCCTGCGAGACGATGGCGTGCCCGATGTGCAGCTCCCGCACTCCCCGGCAGCGCCGCGATGGGCTGCACGTTGAAGTAGTTCAGGCCATGCTCACGGCGTTGAGCGCATGCGCCTGCTGGATCAGCCGGCCCGCTTCCAGCCACGCGGTCGATCCGCGGCGGATGGCAGGACTGTCCACATCCCGCCAGTCGGGTGAAAGGGCTCTGGCGCAGGGGCCCCGTGTGCGGTTTCGCAGAACGGGGCACCGACCCGGGCCGCAGCCTCGACCTGGGCAGGCTCGGCATCGATAACACGCTGGTGGTGATGCCGGCACTCGGCCAGATGACCGATGGCAGGCGATAGCAGCCTCCTGCGAGACGATGTCAGCCCGCTCCTCGGTGGTGATCTCGTGCCGCCCCTCGGGCACCAGCGCAGCCATCTCGGGCTTCAGCGCCAGAGGCAGATATCCACCATCTCGGCGGTGGCGGCCATTTCCGAGGTTGAGCTCGATGTGCGTCTGCTCGCGCAGGCGCCTCTCACGTCGTGCATCCTGGATGTGACGACGGTCTTCAGCGCAGGTGCAGCGGTGATGCCGTCGGCGCGCGCCCAGATGGGCCTCGACCGCGGCCCAGACGCGGTCGGGTCTAGGGTACGCCGTACCTGGCGCAGGGTGGCCACGTGGTCGATGTTGACGCCGGGTTCGATCATGCGGAAAAGAAAAAGGTGAAAACATGCAGGCAGGCAATAAGCTGGATTGCCCCGGGAGGAGCCAGCACGCCGCAGGGTTAGTGCAGAAATCCTGGAGCGTGTCACGGACGCACTTCGTCCCCGCGCTGTCGACCGTGTGCAGACAGGGCGCTGCAGGCAAGGCTGACCACCTTGCCAGACCTGCCCGGCCGTGGGCAACAGAAAAGCGCCAGGAAAACCTCACAGCCGCTGCAGGTCACTATCAGGATGCGCCGGGTATCGAGCGGAGGCGCCCTCCAGCGGCAGGGCCAGCATCAGCCGCGACAGGCGCTTGGCCTGCGACAGCACGCCGGGTTCATCATACCGCCCCGCGGCGACCTGCAGCAGGGTCTGGCTGCTGGATGGGCTGGCGTGATCTTTCAGCCTGGGTGGCAAACCACTGGCCTCGTTCATCCAGTAGTTGCGCGCTGGCTGCAGCGGCACCCTGATGATCGGCCGCCAGATCGGGCGCATGGCCGATTTCCTGCAGCAGCCATTCGAAGCGGCGCAGGATGCGTCTCGTCCGCCCCCGCCCGCCCAGCTGGTGCAGCGCGCTGCGTGCACGAAAAGCGAGTGCAGATCCTCCCGGGCCAGCAGGCGCATGACCAGTTCGTTGAGGTAAAAACCAAACAGCAGCGCCCGGCCCGATAGCAGCCATGCCAGCCCTGCCACTCGGCGCGGGTGAGCGTGCGCAACTCGTTGCGGCCACTGAGGCGAAACGCAATGGGCTGGAACTGCAGCAGCACCGGACGCAGCGCCGAGGTGGGGCGCCGCGCCCCTTAGCCCTACGGCCGACAGGCGGCCGCGGTCGCGCAGGAAGCTCTGACGATCAGGCTGGTCTCGCGCCAGGGCTGGCCAGCAGCACGAAGCCGGGTTCGTCGGCGAGCGGTCCGGGACCGGGTTTCATCTCGTAACCGTAGCTGCGCAGGTGGGCGCCGTCCTTCGACCAGCCACTGCGCACCTGGGACCCACAGGTCAGGAACACCTTGCCGTCGAACATTTTCTCCATGTCCTGCCGGGCCTCGCTGGCAATGCGCTTGATGCGTTCGCCGCCCTGCCCCAGCACGATGGGCTTCTGGGCCCGCCTTTCGACGATGATGGTGGCGGCGATGCGGCGAAGGTTCCCTTCCTCCTCGAAGCGGTCGATGACGACCGTGCTTTCGTAAGGGCAGCTCCTCGCCCAGCAGCCGGAAGAGTTTTTCGCGGATGATCTCGGCGGCAAAGAAGCGTTCCGGGCGGTCGGTGAGTTCGTCCTCGCCGTAGATGGGCGGTGCTTCCGGCAGATGCTGTTCGATGGCATCGAGCAGTGCGTCGATGCCCTGGCCGTTGCGGGCCGACAGCGGCACGATGGCCGCCAGGGCGGGATGGTCCGCATGCAGCTTCAGCGATCAGCGGCAGCGCCTCGTTGACGCTGGGCGGCTGGTCGATCTTGTTCAGCACGACGATGACCGGGCATCGCCCTTCAGCCATGCGAGGATCTGGTCATCCTCCCGCCGCCAGCGGCCGGCCTCGGTGACCAGCACCACCACATCGGCCTGCTGGCCGACGGACTGGGCGGTACGGTTGAGGATTTTGTTCAGCGGGTTGATGCGCTGGGTCTGGTAGCCCGGGGAATCGACGAGATCAGCTGCGCGTTCGGACGCGAGCACGCCCTGGATGCGGTGCCGGTGGTCTCGTGCCCGGTCGGCCGTGATGGACAGCATCTGCCCATCAGCTGGTTGAGCAGCGTGGACTTGCCGGTGTTGGGGCGTCCGACGAGGGCCACGTAGCCGCAGCGAAAAACCGGGCGACATGATCGGGAGAAAAAGGCTGGGTCATGGAAGGACGGGCAGGCGGCGGCACGACGGCACCATGCGGGCGGCACCGGTGATCGCTGCGCCGCGCACATGGCGCGTTGTTCGTTGCCGGGTCTGGAAAGGGCGTCCCTGGCCGCACTGCACCGCGTGCACGGGGCAATGGCAGCCCTGAATGGAAACGGAACCCGTAGTTTACGCGGTGCTGCACCCCGGGGCCTGTAGTTTACGCGGTGCGGCGCCCCGTGTGGGCTTCGCGTCAGCGCACGCCGTGAGCGGCCAGGTGGTCGAGGGCGGCCCGGGCAGCAACCTGCTCGGCCTTGCGGCGGCTGTCGCCCTGCCCTTCGAAGACCAGGGCGGGCTTCTGGAGGCGCACACGCACCTCGAAGTGCTGGTGGTGGGCCTGCCCATGGGGTGCCACCACCTCGTAATGCGGCAGGGGCAGCCGGTGGCCCGCAGATACTCCTGCAGGCAGGTCTTGGCATCCTTGCCCAGCTCGGCCGGGTCGGCGCTGTCGAGCAGGGGCGTACAGCCGTTCGACCACCTGCGCGGCCGTCGTCGAAGCCCGATTCGAGATAGATGGCACCGAGCAGGGCCTCGACCGCATCGGCCAGGATGGAAGGCCGCTGGTGCCCGCCACTGCGGCGCTCGCCCTCGCCGAGGATCAGCGCATCGGGCACGCCGAGCGTGCGGGCGATGTCCCGGAGCGGATCCTGCTTGACCAGATTGCCCGCAGGCGCGACAGCTCGCCCTCGGGCGAGGTGGTGTAGCGCCGATACAGCAGGGAGGCCACCGCGCAGTTGAGCACGCTGTCGCCCAGAAACTCAGGCGCTCGTTGTGCTGGCGCCCGAAGCTGCGATGGGTCAGCCGCCCGCCAGCAGTTCCGGTGGCTGGAACCGGTAGCCCAGACGATTTTCCAGGGTGCGTCTGATCGTGTCGCGACGCGCCTGCATGCAGGGGAGTGCTGGTCCTCAGCGTGCGGCATCCCTTCGCTAGTCGATGACCAGGCTGGCCGGACCGAACAGGGGAATGCGTTTTTCATACTTGAACGAAACCTGCAGCTGCTCGCCGGCGCCCTTTCTCGATTTTTCAGGTCCTGCTGCCGATGGCGCTGAAATCGTCGATGGCCTGCGAGCGGTCGAAGCGCTGCGGATGGCTTCGGGATTGTTGTTGCCCGACGAGCTGACGGCACGGACCAGGGCCTTCTGATGTTCTGGTACTCGATGAACGTGGGGACCACGCGCATCACCACCAGCGACGTGAGCTGATGACGATGCAGATCAGCAGCAGCCGACCAGTGAGGCCGCTGGCGGCGGAAACGGAAAGGAAGCTTTCATGATGTGAGCGGATCGGCCAGACTGGCAAAAGGAAACCGGCGGACGGCAGGCCTGCTGTCGGCTGCCGGACCTTCACCGGACATGAGCCAATTCTCTGCAGATCGCGTTGAAATTCATCCAGATGAAAAAGGCCCGTCCAACCAGGTTTTTCTCGGGGAACGAACTGCCCAGGCCCGGCTGTCGAGACTGTTGTCGCGGTTGTCTCCCATCACGAAGTAATTGTTTTCCGGCACCTTGCAGGTCAGCTCGGTGGGGGTGTAGTGGCAGTATTTTTCGGTTTCAGCGTGCGTTGCATCGGTACGACGGCCGGGTTCTGCAGATCGATCAGCATCTTGTGCGACACGTTGCTGATGGTCTCCGAATAGCGCTGCATGTAGCGGCCGCGATCGGCGTCGAAATATTCACCGTCATCATGCAGGGCCGCTTCGTCGCCATTGATGAACACGCGGCCACGGGCGCACGGTGATGGTGTCGCCCGGCACGCCGATGACGCGCTCGATGTAATCGACGACGGATCCATCGGGTAGCGGAACACCACCGTGACGTCAGCGCTGCGGGCGACCCTCACGTCGATGATCTTGGTGTCGAACACCGGCAGGCACGCCGTAGCTGTATTTGTTCACCAGGATCAGGTCGCCCACCAGCAGGGTGGGAATCATGGAGCCGGAAGGAATCTTGAAGGGCTCGAACAGGGAACTGAGCGCACGCCGAACACCACGAACAGCACCGGAAACAGGGCCGGCCGATGTAGTCGAGCCAGGCGGGCCGCCGGACCAGGCTGCTCTCGAGCTGCTGGCGGGCCTGCGGGCTGACCTTGCCCTCTGGACGTCTGGTCCCGCTCCCAGGCCTTGACGCGTTCGGCCGCGTGACGGCGGCGCCAGGTGCCAGCACGAGCACGTCGAGCAGCCACATGCACAGGGTGAAGGCGGTCAGCAGAAAGAGAATGAGCGGAAATCATGGTGAAGGAATCTGAAACCGGCAGAAAAAGTCAGCAGGACGCGAGGAAACCTCGCAGGGCGCCTGCGAACGCCCGGCTCCGGATCGGAATGGGTCGGAAACGGAAACGGCGGCGGCCGGCAGACAGGGTTGCAAACCGCAACCGGACGCAAACATAGCAGGAAGCAAACGTAAAATGCGCGAACCTCGTCATGGTATCCGACGAACGGTCGGACAGACAGCCCGTGACCGGGAAAAGGAACGCGCCCATCACGGAAAGCGAGTGCCTCGCCGGGCGTCCCGGTACCGCCGGCCGGCAGCACGGACACCGTGCCTGGGGAGCGTCACGGTGCGCGGCACCTCCCCGCCATCAGCGCTCCTCGGCCTGCAGAACCGCCAGGAAGGCCTCCTGCGGAATTTCGACCGAACCGACCCTGCTTCCATGCGCTCTCGCCGGCCTTCTGTTTCTCGAGCAGCTACGCTTGCGGGTGATGTCGCCGCCATAGCACTGGCCAGCACGTTCTGCGCAGGGCCTTGATGGTCTCGCGGGCGATGATGTTAGCTGCCGATGGCGGCCTGCACGGCACATCATCGAACATCTGGCGCGGAATCAGCTCGCGCATGCGGCTGGCCACCTCGCGGCCGCGCGAGACCGCATTGGAACGATGCACGATGACCGACAGCGCATCGACCCGGTCGCCGTTGATCAGCAGGTCCATCTTGACCACGTCGGAGGGGCGATACTCGAGAAACCTCGTAGTCCATCGACGCATAGCCGCGCGAGACGGACTTCAGGGCGGTCGAAGAAATCGAGCACGATCTCGCTCATCGGCAGCTCGTAGGTGAGATGCACGGCGCGGCCATGGTAGGTGAGATCGCGCTGAGGCCGCGCTTGCCGGTGCGCTGCAGCGTGATGACCGGACCCACGTATTCCTCGCGGCACGAAGATGACCACCGCGACGATGGGTTCGCGAATTTCGGCGATGCGCGCCTGCTCGGGCATGCGCGACGGGTTTTCGATACGCTCGACGGTACCGTCGGTGAGCACGACCTCGTAGATCACGGTGGGCGCCGTGGTGATGAGGTCTCATGTCGTATTGCGCTCGAGCCGCTCCCGCATCGATGTCCATGTGCAGCATGCCGAGGAAGCCGCAGCGAAAACCAAAGCCCAGCGCCTGCGAGACCGGGTCCGAACTGCAGCGAGGCATCATTGAGCTTGAGCTTTTCGAGCGCGTCGCGCAGGGCGTCGTACTCGCTGGCCTCGACCGGATAGAGGCCGGCAAACACCGAGGGCTTGATTTCCTTGAAGCCGGGCAGCGGATCCTTTGCCGCCGGCGAGACGTGGGTGATGGTGTACCACCTCGCGTGCTGCAGTTCCTTCATGCCGGGTGATGATGAAGCCCACCTGCCCGGCCGAAAGGGTGTCGCGCGGCGAGGAACGCGGCGTGAACACACCCAGCTGGTCGCAGTGATGCGTGCATCGGTGGCCATCATGCGGATGCGATCCTTCACGCGCAGGGTGCCGTTGACCACGCGCACGAGCATCACCACGCCGACGTAGTTGTCGAACCACGAGTCGATGATCAGCGCCTGCAGCGGGGCGTCGGGATCGCCCTTGGGCGGCGGGATGCGGGTGACGATGGCATCGATGATCTCGTCCAGCCCCAGCCCCGTCTTGGCGCTGGCCGGAATGGCCCTCGCTGGCGTCGATGCGCGATCACGTCCTCGATCTCGGCCCGGGCATTGTCCGGGTCGGCCGAGCGCAGGTCCATCTTGTTCAGCGACGGGCACGACCTCGACGCCGAGGTCGATGGCGGTGTAGCAGTTGGCCACCGTCTGCGCCTCCACACCCTGCGAGGCATCGACCACCAGCAGCGCCCCCTCGCAGGCCGAGAGCGAACGGCTGACCTCGTAGGAGAAGTCGACGTGTCCCGGGGTGTCGATGAGGTTGAACTGGTAGACGGTACCGTCGGCCGCCTTGTGCAGCAGCGACGCCGTCTGCGCCTTGATGGTGATGCCGCGCTCGCGTTCCAGGTCCATCGAATCGAGCACCTGGCTGTCCATTTCACGGTCGGACAGGCCGCCCAGGCGGTGGATCAGCCGGTCGGCCAGCGTGGATTTGCCATGGTCGATGTGGGCAATGATGGAAAAGTTGCGAATGTGCTGCATGCCGGTGATAAGTGACGGAAGCGCTGCAAGGGTGCCGCAGGGCGCTGGCAGGGCTTCCTGGGCGCGTGGACACGGAAAAATGGCCCGCCCTGCCTGGGCAGGACGGGCGCATGCCGTGAAGGAGCCCTATTGTATAGTGGCAGCAGTGACGCTGTGCGGGCATCACACGCGTCCTACGGGCGAACTGGGATGCATGACGGCCTCGCCACCGCGCTGACCAGCAGCACCAGCGTGCGCTGCGGTCGAGCTTGCGACCGAGACCCTCGAACTGGGCGGCCGAGGAAATCGGCTGGCTGTTGAGCTGCAACAGCACGTCGCCTTCACGCAAGCCGGCGCGGGCCGCCGGGCCGTTCGGCTCCAGCCCGGTGACCACCACGCCATCACGCGGCTGGTCCTGGCTCTTGCGCTGTTCGGCGTTCAGGTCGGACGCCATGATGCCCAGCCAGTTGGCCCTGGCCGGTCTGCTGCTCGGGCTGCGGCCGTTTGGCGTTGCCGGCCTGGTCGCTGGGCACTTCGCCGACGGTGATCTGCAGCGTACGTGCGGCACCGGCACGCCAGACCTCGACGCTGGCCTTCGTGCCGGGGCGGGTATTGCCCACCAGCCGCGGCAGGTCGGACGAACGCTCGATGGTGCGGCCTTCGTAGCGCAGGATGATGTCGCCCGGCTGCAGACTCGGCCTTCGCCGCCACGGCCTTCGGATCGACGCTGTGACCTGGGCGCCCGTGGGTTTTGGCAGGCCCAGCGGCTCGGCGATGTCCTTTGTGACCTCGGTGATGCCACCCCGATGCGGCCGCGCACCACGTGCTCGTTGGCCTTGAGCCGCTTTCGGTCGCGCATCGCCTCGTCGATGGGAATGGCGAAGGAAGTGCCCATGAAGCCGCCGGTGCGGCTGCAGATCTGGGAGTTGATGCCGATGGCCTGCCCGTCCATGCGATCAGCGGACCACCGGAGTTGCCGGGGTTGACCGCCACGTCGGTCTGGATGAACGGCAGGTGGTCGCCCGTCTCGCGCGCCTTGGCCGAGACGATGCCGGCAGTGACGGTGTTCTCAGCCCGAAGGGCGAGCCGATGGCCAGCACCCATTCACCCACGCGCAGCCTGTTCGGTCGCCGATGGCGAGCACCGGCAGTTCGGCCGCGTCGATCTTGAGCAGGCCACGTCGGTGTTCTTGTCCGAGCCGATCAGGCGGGCCTTGAACTCCGCTTGTCGGTGAGTGTGACGTGAGATGTCATCGGCGCCATCCACCACGTGGTGGTTGGTCATCACGCTAGCCATCGGCCGAGATGATGAATCCGGAAACCGAGGGCCCCGGGAATCTCCTCACCCGATCGACCCGGCGGCAGCTGGCGCTGGCGTCCCTGCGGCCTCGACCGGGCAGCCGGGCATGGCACCGGGCGGCAGGAAACGGCGGAAGAACTCGAAGAACGGATCGTCCGGGTCGAGCAGTTCTGCCCCCCCACCCTGCTGGGCCTGGCTGGCCGCACGTTCGGTGGTGCGGATGTTGACCACGGCCCCCGGTTTTCTCTGACCAGGCCGGTGAAATCGGGCAGACTCGCGTACGGCCGGGCCTGCACCGTGCTGGCTGCAGCAGGGTGGCGGACCCTACGAACAGGCTGAGCCACAGCCAGGGCGGAAGCAGCCAGCGTGGCACGCAGCGGACGCTGGACAGGGGCGGTGAGCCGTGCACCGACGGACCGGCGGGAAGACTTGAAATGCTCATCGATCGGAAACCTCACGAAGCGACAGGTTCGGCGACAGGCCCTGGGGCGTCTGCGAACCAGTCCGGAAAATTCTCTCAGCCTTTCTTCCACCCCGCCTGCGCCACACACCAGCGCCGCACGGCGGCCGCATCGGCGGTGCCAGACGGGAAGCTCACAGCAGACAGCTGCCACGCTGCGGCGGCTGGTCTCAACGCCCTCAGCGGCCGCATGGGTTGACGAGCGAGGAGATGTGCCGGCCGCCACGTGCAGCAGCGGGGCCCGAGGCAAGGGTGCGCAGCTCGACGGCCGTAGGCGTGATCGCCATCCGGCTGCCAGCGTACGAGCAGCATGCCGTCATCGAGAAACACTGCAGTGCCCTCGGCTGCCGGTACTGGACGCAGGCCTGCGCACACAGGCTGGCGGGCTGCAGGCCCCTGCACGGCGGCTGGCAGTAGAGACACGGGAAGCAGCCAGGACAGCCCGAGGACGCGGCAGAGCCCTGGCAAAGCGCCAGGGATTGCCCGGTCCGGACAGCCACGTCAGGCCAATGGCCAGCGATCCAGCCCGATCACGAGCTGGTCGAGCGCCCGGCCGACGTCGGCGTGGCTGAGCCTGGATCTGCTGAGATTCGACATGGGAGGCATCCCGGAAGCGGCCGGACCTGGCGTCCACAGGGAAGCGGCGCTCATCCGGAAGCGTTGCCCACAAGAAAGCGGCGCTCACCTGAAAGCAGCGTCCATGACGAAGCGGCGCTGACAGACAGCGGCGCCCACGGAAGCCGCGCACCACCACCCGCCTGCCTGCTGTGGGAAGGTGCCGGTTGCGCGGCAGCGGGCCTACGAGGCGCTGGTCGCCGGGGCGCAGACGCCCCGGCGGGGCAGATACCGGCCAGAGCCGGCCACCCGGCCCGTCAGCGGTAACGGCGCAGCACCAGCGTTCCGTTGGTGCACCGAAACCAAAGGAGTTCGACAGTGCGATGTCGATGTCCATCTCCCGCGCCTCGTTGGCGCAGTAATCGAGATCGCACGCCGGATCCTGGTTGTCGATGTTGATGGTGGGTGGCGAGACCTGATGGTAAACGGCCAGTGCACTGAACACCGCCTCGATTCCGCCCGCCGCGCCCAGCAGGTGGCCGGTCATGGACTTGGTGGAATTGACGACGACCTTTTTGGCCTGGTCACCGAAGGCCAGCTCGATGGCGCTGGTTTCGTTCAGGTCACCCAGCGGCGTGGACGTGCCATGCGCGTTGATGTACCGCACCTGATCGACGTTGATGCCGGCATCGCGCGGGCATTCTGCATGCCCCGGGCGCGGCCCCGCAGGTCTGGCGCGCGGTGATGTGGTGCGCACGGAACTCATGCCGAAATCCGATCAGCTCGGCGTAGATCCATGCACCCTGCTTCGCATGTTCCAGCTCTTCGAGCACCAGCACGCCTGCGCCCTCACCCAGCACGAAGCCATCGCGGTCGCGGTCCCACGGACGCGCTGGCCGCCTGCGGGTCGTCGCTGCGCGTGGACGGTGCCTTCATGGAGGCGAACCCACCCAGCCCAGCGGGGACAGGTTGATTCGGTGCCACCGGCCAGCATCATGTCTCGCGTCGCCATAGGCGATGAGTCGCCCGGCGTCACCCACGCAATGCAGGCCCGTGGTGGCAGGCGCTGACGATGCATAGCTCGGCCCCTACGGGCCCAGCATGATCGACAGCTGCCCGGCCACCAGGTTGATGATCGAACCGGCACGAAGAACGGCGAGATGCGCCGTCCCCTCGGCGGGTATCTCTGTGTGTGTGGCTTCGATGAGGGGAAGACCGCCGATGCCCGACCCCACGAAGGCGCCGAACCGCTCGGCGTTGGCTTCGGTGATTTTCGAGGGCCGCTGTCGCGAAGGCCTGCAGGCCCGCCGCCACACCGTAGTGGATGAAGGTGTCGAAGTGCCGAAGCTCCTTCAGGTTCATCCAGTCGGCCGGGTTGAAGTCCTTCACCTCGCCGGCGATGCGCGACGAGAACGCCGATGCATCGAAGCGGGTGATGGGTCCGACCCCCGACTTGCCAGCCGCAGATTGGCCCATCCCGTCCGACGTCGTTACCGACCGGCGAAGATGAGGCCGAGGCCCGTAATGACGACGCGACGCTCGCCCATCAGCTCTTGAGATGCGCCGCAACGAAGTCGATGGCCTGTTGCACCGTGGTGATTTTCTCGGCTTCCTCGTCGGGGATTTCGCGTACCGAATTCATCTTCCAGCGCCATGACCAGCTCGACGTTGTCCAGCGAATCGGCGCCCAGGTCGTCCACGAAGGACGATGAGGTCTTGACCTCGGCTTCGTTCACGCCCAGCTGCTCGGCCACAATCTTCTTGACCCGCGCCTCGATATCCGACATTTCAATACTCTCCTGATGAGTGATGATGCCGGTACATGCTACCGGCTTTTTGCGTTTCTCGATGCGGGAAAACCCGCGGACTGAAAGGCTTCCGGGATGGAAGCCACCCGGTTACGTTGACGATACGGGGGTTGTATCGTCAAACCATGTACATGCCGCCATTGACCGGCAGCGTGACACCCGTGACATACGCTGGCCGCCGGCGAGGCCAGATACAGCACCGCGGCCGCGATGTCGTCGGCCTGCGAGACGGCCACTGGGGATCTGGGCCTTGAGCGCCTCGACCTGCGCCTCGGGCGCGCGCCCGGGTCGCGTCGGTTTCGATGAAGCCCGGCGCCACGCAGTTGACGGTGATGCGGCTGGCCACTTCGCGGGCCAGCGCACGCGACGTATCCCGGCCAGCGCCGACGCCCTGGCCGCGGCGTAGTTGGCCTGTCCGAGGTTGCCCATCTGCCCCACCACCGAGGTGATGCTGATGATGCGCCCCGCGCCTTCATCATGGGCTTGAGCGCCAGACGCGCCAGCCGGAAGACCCCGGTGAGGTTGGTGTCGATGACGGCCTCCCAGTCCTCGTCCTTCATCCGCATGGCGAGCGTGTCGCGGGTGATGCCGGCGTTGTTGACCAGGATGGACAGCCTGCCCTGTTCGGCCACGATGCGGGTCGATGAGCGCAGCACAGGCCGCGGCATCGGTGACATTCAGGCGACGCCCTGGTGATTGCCGCCCAGACGGTTGCGTGATGGCTTCTGCACCGCTTTCGGACGTGGCGGTACCGATGACCAGGGCGCCTGCACGGGCCAGCGTATCGGCAATGGCCTGACCGATGCCACGGGAGCCGGTGACGCGGGCGACTGCCTTCGAGGTTGCTAACGGGGTCTGGACGGAGGGTGGATGCAGTCGCGAGAACTTCGCCAGCGTGATTGGAGGGGAGGCGGCGTCGAAGACGTTGTCGAGCTGTGCCTGAGGTGCGATCCGCCGATCAGGCCGGTGAGTACCTTGCGGGACCGAACTCGACGAAGTGGTCGACCCCTGGTCGGCCAGCTTCGATGAGTTCGACCCAGCGCACCGGATGCCAGGCCTGACGGACCAGGGCGTCGCGGGTGCGGGCCGGATCGGTCTCGATGGCCACATCGACATTGTTGATGAGAGGGAATGGACGGTGCCTTCAGATCGACATCGGCCAGCGCGCGCTGCAGCACGTCACCGGCAGACTTCAGCAGCACCGAATGGAACGGTGCGAGACCGACAGGGTTTGGCCCGGCGGGCGCCTTTTGGCCTGGGCTGCTGCCAGGCGCGTTCGACGGCACCCTGCATACGGGCTGCGATGACCACCTGCCCCGGCGCGTTGAAATTGACGGCCGCCACCCTTCCAGGCGATCGGTGCCCGGCACGGGCCGGGCTCGTCGCAGGCAGCCTGCACGTCGGCGTCGGACAGGCCCAGAATGGCGGCCATGCCGCCGGTGCCGACCGGAACGGCCTCCGTATGCGCCTGCACGCAGGCGCACCAGACGGATGGCCGCATCGATGTCGAGCGAACCGGCGGCGACCAGGGCGGTGCTACTCGCCCAGGCTGTGCCCAGCCACGAAGGCCGGCTCAGGGCCGCCTTTGCGCGCCAGGCAGCCAGACAGGCCATGCCGGCCAGCAGCATGGCGGGCTGTGTCCAGGTGGTCAGGGCCAGTACTCGGCAGGGCCTTCGGCGATGATCTTCGACAGGCCGAGTTCGCCGCTCCAGTGCGGCGTCGGCGACGGACGAGATCATCGACTTCAGGACGGCCGGTCAGCGAGGACAGCATGCCGACGGCCTGCGAGCCCCTGGCCAGGGAAAGACGAGATGCAACGCCTGCGGGTGGTGCTCCGGACCCCTGCTGATTCTGCCTGGCCGTGTCCGCTGGGACGATGTTATCGGTTCTGGGTGTCCATGATGCCGCGACGGCATCACAGCCGGATCAGGTTCGAGGCGCAGGTGAAGCCGCCCACGCCCTGCAGCATGATCAGCTGCCCGGGCCGCAGGCGACCTTCCTGCACGGCCTGCGCCAGCGCCAGCGCACCGAGGCCGCCGAGGTGCTGGCGTGCTCGCCCACGGTGGAGATCACCCGGTCGAGCGGCAGCCCCAGCCGGGAGGCCGTGGCCGACAGGATGCGGACATTGGCCTGGTGCGGCACCAGCCAGTCGAGGTCGTCGACCTTCAGACCGGCGGCCTCGAGGGTTTCCTGAGCCAGCTCGGCCAGCAGCTCGACGGCCAGCTTGAAGACGGCCTGCCCGTCCATGCGCAGAAAGGGATGCCCGGTAACGGCACCACAGCGCACGCTGCCCGGCGTGGACAGGATGCCGGACTGCCGGCCATCGGCGTGCAGGCGCGACACCAGCACGCCCGGGTGTCGGCAGCGGACAGCACGATGGCGCCGGCGCCGTCGCCGAACAGCACGCAGGTGGAACGGTCGTTCCAGTCGAGGATGCGCGAGAAGACCTCGGCACCGATGACGAGCGCCCGTTGGGCCACGCCGGCCCGGATCAGGGCGTCGGCATTGGCCACCGCATAGGCAGCCACTGCACACCGCCTGTACATCGAAGGCGCCCCTGGTGGACGCCCAGTTCGGACTGGATCAGGCGGGCGGTGCTGGGAAGATCTGGTCGGCGGTGGAGGTGGCACAGACGATCAGGTCGATGTCAGTCAGGCTGACGCCCGCACTCTCTCATGGCCTCCCGGGCCGCACGAACCCCCAGCGACGTGGTGGTGTCGTGCGGGGCCCGGCCAGCCAGCGCTGGCGAATGCCGGTACGGTGACGATCCACTCGTCGAGGTTTCGATGCCGCGGGTGGCCAGGTCGGCCACGGATCGTCGTTGGTGACCCGGCGTGCCGGCAGTGCGGCGCCGACGCCGATCAGACGCGAGAACGCGCCGCCCGGAACGGAGCGGATGCCGGCAGAAAGGGGCGGGAGCAGCTGAATCGGTGTTGGACGCGGCGTTGCCGGATCCGTAAAGAAGTCTGTGAATGCCGGGTCAGGCGGGTGGAACTCGGCCGCGCAGCACCGCAGCCGGAGGCGGCGCAGCGGCAGCGGCCGCCGCCATGGCACCCTCGATGCGCCGGAGCAGGCCATTGCGTGCGGCATCGTAGGCACGGCGCAGGCCGCCTCGAAAGCTGCAGCACGTCGGCCGGCCATGGCTCTTGGGCACGATGCCGCGCAGGCCGATGAGGCACTGCACCGTTGTAGCGGCGGTAGATCGACCCGCTGGCGGAAACGCTTCAGGGCCGGCATGGCACAGAAGCGCGCCAGTCTGGTCAGCCAGTTGCGGGACAGCTCCTGACGCAGGAAGCTGCCGATCATCTAGCGCCACGCCTTCGGACGTCTTGGCGCCACGTTGCCGACGAAGCCGTCACAGACGACCACGTCGCTCTTGCCACCGTACACGTCGTTGCCTTGACGTTGCCCACGAAATTGAGGGGTTTTCGCGGATGAGGCGCGTCTCCTTGACCACGTCGTTGCCCTTGATCAGCTCTTCACCGATGTTGAGCAGGCCCACCGTGGGACGCTCCTTGCCATCGAGCACGGATGCCAGCGCACTGCCCATGACGGCAAACTGCAGCAGGTGTGCGGGCTCGCAATCGACGTTGGCGCCCAGGTCGAGCATGGTGGTGGAAACCGCCGTTCTGGGTGGGCAGCTGCGTGCGATGGCCGGCCGGTCGATGCCGGGCAGCATCTTGAGCACGAAGCGCGAGATGGCCATCAGGGCACCGGTGTTGCCGGCACTGACACAGGCATCGGCCTCACCGGCCTTGACCTGCTCGATGGCGATGCGCATGGAGGAGTCGCGACGGTTGCGCAGCGCCTGGACCGGGTTGTCATCCATGCGGATGACCTCGCTGGCAGGCACGACACGAATGCGTAGCCGACGGTGCCGGGGCGGGACCGCCTGCACGCGCGAGCAGCTGCTGCTGCAGCGCGGCCTCGACCTCGTCGGGGCGACCGACCAGCAGCAGGTGGGCATCCGGGTGGGACTGCAGGAATGACAGGGCGGCAGGTACCGTCACGGTCAGACCATGGTCCTCCTATGCGCATCGATGGCTGCAGGCGAACGCTCGCGGCGCGACGAAACAAGAGGTTCAGGACGTGAACCGCCATCATGCCCGGCATGACGGAGCGGCCACGAACGGCTGCCGGAATCACCGTCAGACTTGGTCTTGACGATTTTTCGCCACGGTAGTAACCGCTGGGGCTGATGTGGTGACGCAGGTGCACTCGCCCGTGGTGGGCCTGACCGCAACCGGCGGATTTTCGAGGTGATCGTGCGAACGGTGCATGCCGCGCTTGGACGCATTTGGCTTTTTCTTTTTGCTGAACGGCCATTGAAATATCTCTCCGCCCTACGGCGGGCAAACGATGATTATAACGAATCCGTGAAAGATTGAACAAGTGGACGGAACCAGCCCCATGGGACGCGCTCTTCATGGATGCAGGCTGCTAGTTGAGGGTGCGCAGGGACTGGGGCAGACCTCGTGCGCCACCGCCACGGGCAGCATCAGCACGGGCCTCCTCTTCGATCAGGCAGCCAGATCGAGCCGGGGCGTGGCGGCGATCACGTCCACATCGGAACCGGCCTCGGGTCTTCCAGATCGGCCTGGCGCTCGGTGGCAGCGGCCGGAAACGCCGGAAATCGACAGATCGTCCACCGCCAGCGGGCCTGCAGAGCAGCGCCCGGTGGCCAGCACCGGGCAAACCGCAGCGACAGCACCAGAAACTGGCGTACCCGGTCGAGTTCGTCTCGCGCGTTCTCGCCGCGGAGCTGCCAGTGCACGGCCATGGCACTCGCGAGCACACTTTGGCCACCGTCAGGCGCGGCATGCGCGAGGCGGCGGACACCGCCAGCCGCTCGCCGGCCCGGGCAAGCGCACCGGATCGATGTCGGGCGCCAGGGCCCGGGCAGCGGGTCACCGGTGAGGGCTGCCTCGCCGCCTGCCGATGGCACGGCACGACCGGAATTCATGGCTGACGATCCCGCACGGTCATCGGTGAAGAACAAGGTCGCATCATCAAACAGCCCATGAAACTGATTCTGGCCCTCTGCCTCCCCTGGCGACGTGAACTGCCGTCACGGCTCGAAATTCCCTGCCCGCATCAGCGCCGACGTGGACGAGCCCGCAGCCGGGCGAGTCGCCCGCGCCCTCGCGGCGTCTGGCGGCCCTGAAGCCGACACCGTGCTGGCCTGGCACCCGGACGCCCTCGTCATCGGCTCCGGACCAGGTGGGCACGCTAGACGGCCACACGCCCGTGCAAACCCGGTACCCCTGAGCGCGCCGTCGCCCAGCTGCAGGCGGCCTCCCGGCGTTCGATGCACTCACGGCGCTGGCGCTGCGCGCTGCCGGACAACCCCGCCATCGATGACCGCGTCGATGTGCAGGTAAGGTTTCGTACGCTCACGGCGGCAGAGATCCGCGCTATCTGGCCTCGCGATCCGGACGCCCTGCACTGCGCCGGTCGGGCCCGCTGCGAGGGCTGGGCATCAGTCCGCTGGAGGCCATCCATTCCGACGACCTCGGCGCTGATCGGCTGCGCTGATCCGGCTGGCCGCCCATCTGCGCACGCTCGCTCGATCACTGGGCTGAATTGGCGTATCGCACCGGCCATGCCAGCGGGCTGCCTGCCATTCTGGTATGCCGATGTGCTTCCGGATGTCCTCCAGATGCGGGTCTGCAACCAGCCGCCTCGCCCCGGAATCTCTCCTTCCTTCTGCCCCGTCATGTCCACTAAACGCCCGGCCGTCTGCTGCTGATTCCCACGCCCCGTACCAGTTCCCGGCGAGGCGCAGCCATGGCTGCTGGAGGCCGACTGGCGCAGGTCAGCCAGCTGACGGATTTCTGTGTGGAAACGCCTACAGTGGCCCGGCGCTGGCTGGAGCAGCTGGGCATGGCGCGGCTGATCCAGGAACTGCTATTCATCCTGCCCGCACCGCGTGACAAGGGATCGCGGACAGGATCGCCACATCGAACCCCGGAAGCCTGGCTGGCCCCGCTGCTGGCCGGACGATGCCGGCTGTCGGATGCCGGCTGCTCCGGGGTGGCTGACCCGGCGCCCTGCTGGTGGCGGCGGCGCACGCCCGGGGCATCGAGGTGGTGCCGCTGGCGAGGGCCATCCCTCGATCTCTGGCTGGGGCTGATGGTCAGCGGCCTGAACGGCCAGCAGTTTGCCTTCCACGGCTACCTGCCCAGCCAGGCCGAGGAACGGGACACGCAGCATTGCATTTGTTGGCGCGGCTCGCTGGCAGCACGAAACCGAACTGCTGATCGAGACCCCTCACCGCAACTCAGGCGGCATGGCCGCGCTGATCGCCCATCTGCCGGAAGAGGCCCGCTGTCATTGCCACCGATCTCACCGGGGCTGGCAGTCATCTGCACACACACCGTGCGTGAATGGCGCCGGCAGCGCCGGAGATGCCGGACCGGAAACCGGCGCTCTTTCTGCTTCTGGCCTGAGCGCCCTGCCAGCCCGGCACTGTTTCGGTCCGCGCCCGTCAGCGCCCGAAACAATCTGTACAGGATACGGTATCACCACCGGGCACGCACAGCACCCGGCTACCGGCTGCGCCTGGCTTGCAGGACACACCTGCACGACTTTCCCGCACACCACCCGTCAGAGCTGGCGCGTGTGATGGACTCATCCGCCCCTCGCCTGGCGCTTGATGCAGCCACGGCCGGACTCTTGATGCGGCCGCGGCTGGGGGCGTATGCTTCGACGGATGTCAGCGCATGGCCGGCTTCTCGTCCTGCGAGGCGCATCTGCAGGCGGTCCCAGGCGCCGCGGTTTCGGGTCTTCCCCACCTGACGGCATGAACTGCTGCCACGGCGAGTATTCGCCGAGTCGAGGACCGCTTCGGTGTTCAGCACGTCACGGGACGGAATCCACCGAGCCCAGACCATCGGCCAGCTCCCAGGGCGATGCTGCCTCGCCGGTCCAGACCAGGCCGCTGAACATCTCCGGGTTTCCTTCAGTCGCTGGCCACGACCTTCCTTCACACACGTGATGAACTGGCGGTGCACGTCATCCAGCATGGTCTGCAGATGGGACTTCTGTTCGGCCGTCGCGGGTGCGGACGGATCGAGTAGCGCCTTGTTCTTGCCGGCCGTCAGGTGCGGCGCTCGATTCCCAGCTTGCCCCAGCACTTCCTGGACGCCGTAGGACGGCAGGATCACACCGATGGAGCCCACCAGGCTGGCCTTGTCCCACATAGATGTTGTCAGCCGCCGCGGCAATGTAATAACCACCCGAAGCCGCCATCTCCTCGACCACGGTATGCAGGGCTTTCGGGGTGCAGACGGCGCAGGCGACGCATCTCGTCGACGATGATGCCTGACTGACCGGGCTGCCACCAGGGCTGTTGATGCGCAGGATCACGCCCACGGCCCGCGGATCGTCGAAGGCACGACGCAGCGCGGGTTGACCTTGCTGGCAGAAACGCCCTCTTCCTCGGAGCCGGAAGCAGCGCTCGAGACTGATCGTGGCACGAACTGCGCCGGCTGCTTTGTCACCGCCCCGCATCCGGCTGCCACCCACTTCGGTACACGCGCTGAACGGAAAAGCCCACCAGGGCAAAACTAGTCAGAGGAATATCCGCCAGTGGCGTTGGTACGCCTACTCCTTCAGGGTCTCGCGTGCCAGTTCTTCCACGAATCCACGGCCCCATTCGGCCGTCCCCAGGTGGTTCTGTCGTTCTGTTCAGCCATTCATCGAACTCCAATGCTGTTCGCCGCTGGAAAGTGATGCTGTCTCGACATGCCGGTCGTGCAGCCGCATACCGCCCCTGCCGGACGCTTCCGGATACGCCCGCCCGCACAACCACCGGTGCCTGTCGGGCGCGATAACCCAGGTGGCCAGTGAGCGGCCCCGACCCTGAAAGCAGTCAGGATGCCCACCGCTGTGGCAAATGTCAAACACCCTTACAAATGCCATCATCCGGATTGCGCTGCATTATTCCAGACTGCGGGCAGGGTTTTTCACCCTTTGCGGCATCCAGACGACAGTGCTCAAAAATGCAGGATGAAGGAACCGCAGGCTCAGTGCACATCGGAGTGATGGTCGCCGGGTTCGTGAACTACCTGCCCTCAAGATGGTCGGTGAGGCCCTTGAAGTACCTGTCCCCGGTCAGCGGTTCAGCACGCGTAGGTGGATGGGTCGGTACCGTATTTGCTGCAGAGATGCCCGTTTTCGCGGTTCAGCGCGCGGCAGGTTGATGGACACCCAGCAGCGCGGCCAGTTCGGGTACGGATCCGGCCAGGGCGGTGGGGCGGGAGCGCTGCAGCAGGGCCGGCGAGCCGGTGTCGTAGTAGACACCGATGCTGTCGCATCCGAAGGCTTCGGCCATGTCGATGTCGAAGATCGAATCACCCACCATGACCATCTGGGCAGGAGGCACATCGAGTTCATCGGCCAGGCTGCGCAGCATCCAGGGGTCGGGCTTGGAGACGCCCTCTTCCGGCGCACCGGGTGGCCTCGATGAAGCAGCCCAGCCCCGTGGACTGCAGCGCCTTTCCAGCCCGGCGCACGATTTGCCGGTGGCCACCGCCAGCCGGCGTCCGGCCGCCGACAGGGCCTGCAGAAGGGTCTCGATGCCCTCGAACGGGATGTCGGTGCGCTGCCGGCACCCAAAATAGTGCCGGCGGTAGGCATCGAGAAACTCTGCATGCCGCACGGCCGGAAAGTCCGGCACGATGCGCTGCAGGATCTCGCTCATGCCAAGCCCAACCAGCGGACGGATGGCATCGGCTTCGGGCGGGGTCAGGCCCAGGCTTTCGGCAGACTTCCGGATGGCCTGTACCACCTGCGCGACGGAATCGGCAATGGTGCCGTCCCAGTCGAACACGACCACCTGATGCCGCGTGAAATCCCGCTCTGCTGCCGCACCTGCCATACCCTCCCTCCTGTCATCTGATGCGTGTGTGTTTGCAACGACGGCATTGTTGCATGGATACCGCATCATCGGCACGCCTGTGTTGATGGGGAGAAACACCGGCATGAATGAATGTTCTACGGTGGAACAACTTTTTCCAGCTCTGCGAAACACATCAGAAAAAGTCGTGCAAACGAGAATATCGAGTTAAAGTGACAGATCAACTTTTACGCGTAACCTGCGAAAAACGCAGACTGGCCACCCACCGACTCATCCACACCGAAGCGTGCGAGCAGCGCCTCGAATGCTGCCGGCATCGGCGCCTCCAGCACCAGCATGTCGTCCTTTTCGGGTGCTTCATGGTCAGACGAAAAGCGTGCAAAAACATGCGGTTGAAGTGCATATCATCAAGCACTTTTGTTTAAAGTGAAATCTCCGTATTTCTCGTCCCCAGAATGGGGTGCCCCGCATGCGCCAAGATGCACGCGGATCTGGTGGGTGCGGCCGGTGAGCAGCTCGCATTCGAGCAGCGCGCCATGGGGCGGCAGGCCGGGCGTTCCGCCAAAGTCCAGGCTCTGCAGGCGCGAACCGGGTGGCGGCACTCTGCCCCTGGGCATCCACCCGCACCCGGCGCTCTCCCGCCGGCGTCAGGTAACGCAGCAGCAGAAACTGCACCAGCACCGGACGTGGCCGCCCCCAGCAGCCCTTGACGATGGCCAGATAGCGCTTCTTCACCTCACCGGCCGCGAAACATGCGGTGCAGGGCCAGCAGCGCGGAGCGGCGCTCGCAAATCACCAGCAGGCCGGAGGTGTCGCGATCCAGCCGGTGGGCCAGTTCCAGAAACTGGCCGGGCGGGCGGCTGGCGCAGCCGCTCGATCAGGCCGGCGGCAATGCCGCTGCCGCTGTGCACGGCCAGCCCGTCGGACTTTGTCCACCACCAGCAGGTGCTCGTCCTCGAACACGATGCGGATGTGGCGGTCGTCCAGCTGGGCCGCCCGTGCCGGCCCCTGGCGCTGCGCGGTTTCGGGCACGGCGGCCAGTGGCGGCACCCGTACCCGCTCAGCCGGCGGCAACGCGCTGCTCCGCCCGGCACCGGCGGCCGTCGACACGCACCTCGCCGGTGCGGATCATCCGGTAGATGCGGGTCTTGGGCACACCGCGCAGCATGGCCAGCAGGTAATTGTCCAGGCGCTGCCCTTCGTGGCTGCCATCGACGGTGAACCACTGGATCGGCGTTGTTGTTTGTGCGGTGGGTCGTTTTGTGTCGGCGTCTTTCATCCGGCTATAATCCCGGGCGGTTGTCAGTCTTGCAGGCAAGGTGCCGTACTTTTCGGCCAGATCCCTGAAAAATCGCTGTTTTCCGGCCCTGAAAAAGCAGCCGAAGCGCAGCGATGGAACCCGGCCGCGAAAAACGGAGCTGCAGTTCTCGCAGCGGCCCTTCGCGGCGGCGAACCGGAGGTCTGGCTCATGCGAAACATCTGGCCTGCCGGCCCCGCGCAGTCCGCAGTGTATAGGAACGCGTCGATACGCCCCGGCCATCCGTTCGGACGGCAACCATTGGATTCAAAAACGCGGCGCCGAAAGGTTCGGCGCGCGAGCACCATTCTCGATGCGACGAGCCGCCCAGTGCCCGTCGGAACCCCGTATCAACCAGAACCAAGGCTTCTCACCTCACCCGGCCCGATGATCACGACACCAGCCGCCGCCCCGCAGCCAGCCCGCCGGCCCAGCCGGACGCCAGACCCCGCGGTCTGTGCCCCGTCGTGCCCTCACGCGCCCGTGGCTGCGTGCGCGCCTGTCACCACGGCCACCGTGCCGTGACGGTTCCGATGCAGCCGGCCCATGCGCCCGGCTCGCGGGTCGATCCATGCTCGCTGGTCCCTACACGCCACGCCCACGTGTGCATGGGAGTCGTGGCATGAAACGCATGCTGTTCAACGCAACCCATTCAGAAGAACTGCGGGTTGCCATCGTCGATGGTCAGCGACTGATCGACATTGACATCGAGTCCGCTGGACGCGAGAGTCGCAAGAGCAATATCTACAAGGGCGTCGTCACCCGTGTCGAGCCCTCGCTGGAAGCCTGCTTCGTCAACTATGGCGAAGACCGTCACGGTTTCCCGCCCTTCAAGGAAATTTCCCTGCGCCTATTTCCGTCAGGATGCCGAAGGCGGCAAGCCGCTGCGCATCCAGGACGTGATCAGTGAGGGCCAGGAGCTGATCGTCCAGGTCGAGAAGGAAGAACGCGGCAACAAGGGCGCCGCGCTGACCACGATGATCTCCCTGGCCGGCCGCTATGTGGTGCTGATGCCCAACAACCCGCGCGGCGGTGGCGTGTCGCGCCGCATCGAGGGCGAGGACCGCCAGGAACTGCGCGAGGCCATGGACCGGCTGCAGGTGCCGTCGGGCATGAGCCTGATCGCCCGCACCGCCGGCATCGGCCGCTCGGTCGAAGAGCTGCAGTGGGACCTGAACTACCTGCTGCAGCTGTGGAAGGCCATCGAATCGGCCGCGAAATCGGCGCCGGGCGCCTTCCTGATCTACCAGGAATCCAGCCTCGTCATCCGCGCCATCCGCGACTACTTCACGGCCGACATCGGCGAGGTGCTGATCGACACAGAGGACATCCACCAGCAGGCCACGCAGTTCGCAGAGCTACGTGATGCCCGACTACGTGGCCCGCGTCAAGCACTACCGCGATGCCACGCCGCTCTTTTCGCGCTTCCAGATCGAACACCAGATCGAGACCGCCTACTCGCGCGTCGTGCCGCTGCCCTCGGCGGCGCCGTGGTGATCGACCACACCGAGGCGCTGGTGGCCATCGACGTGAACTCGGCCCGCCACGCGCGGCTCCGACATCGAGGAAACGGCCTTCCGCACCAACATGGAAGCAGCCGAGGAAGTGGCCCGCCAGATGCGCCTGCGCGACCTGGGTGGCCTGATCGTCATCGACTTCATCGACATGGAGAGCAGCCGCAACCAGCGTGAGGTCGAGCAGTGCCTGAAGGGAAGCGCTGAGTCTGGATCGCGCCCGCGTGCAGACCGGCAAGATCTCGCGCTTCGGCCTGATGGAACTCTCGCGCCAGCGGCCTGCGTCCGGCCCTCGAACGAAGGCACGCACATCACCCGCCCGCGCTGCAACGGCACCGGCGTGATCCGCGACATCGAATCGTCGGCCCCTGCACGTGCTGCGCGTGCTGCAGGAAGAGGCCATGAAGGAAAACACCGCCGCCGTGCACGTCCAGGTGCCGGTGGAGGTGGCCACCACCTGCTCAACGAGAAACGCACCGAGATCGCCACGCTGGAGGCCCGGCTGAAGGTCGAGATCGTGCTCATCCCCAACAAGTCCATCGAGACCCTGCTCTACAGCCTGAGCGCCTCAAGCACGACGACGAGCGCCTGCTCAGCTATCGCGCCAGCTACACGATGGCCGAGGCCAACGACGAGGAAAACACCTACCTCGCCAACAAGTTCCGCCAGCCGGCCAACCGTCAGGAGGCGGTGGTCAGAGCATCACCCGCGAGCAGCCGCCCGCACCGGCGCCCAGCCCGCGTCCAGCAGCCACCCCAGCACCGGCTGCCCCCGCACACGGCGGCCTGATCGACCGCATCCTCGGCCTGTTCGGCTGGGGCGGCGCCACCCCGACACCCCGCCCGAGGCCCCGCAGTCGCCTGCCACGCCCCAGGGCCGTACCCGCCGGCAGGGGCGGCACCGGAAATGGCCGGAACGAGCGCAGCGAACGTGGAGAACGCGGCCGTCGCAGCGAGCGCGGTGAACGTGCAGAGCGCGCCGAACGTGGCGACCGCGCCGAACGTTCGGATCGCAGCGAACGCAATGACCGTACCGACCGCAATGAGCGCGGCGACCGCGCGGAAACGGGTGGTCGCAACGGCCGCCGTTCGGAGCGGGCCGACCGCAGCGAACGCAACGCCGAACGCACCGAGGCCGCCGAGGGTAACGCCGCGGCTCCCGCGAGGGAACGTGGTGAGCGCAGCGACCGCAATGAGCGTGGTGACCGCGGTGAACGTGGCGACCGCAGTGAGCGCAATGAACGCGGTGAACGGGGCAATGCCCGCCCGCGGGACGAGGCGCGCGATACCGGCCGCGACGCGCGGGACGGACGCGACGAGCGCGACCCCCAGGACACGGCGGACACCGGTCGCGAGGCCCGTGAACCCCGTGAAGGCAGCCGGGAGCGTACTTCACGCAGCGACCGCCAGGACTCCGGACGCAACGCCCGCAGCGAGCGCACCGACTACGGCGGAGCACGGCAGACGCCGCAGCACCGGCCGAACGCCCGGCACGTGGCGAGCGTCGTGCCGAGCGCGAGGAACGCAGCACCCGTGGTACCCGCGCCGACGCAGCGCCCACCGCGGAAGGTGCAGCCTCGAGGCAGCGCCCGCCGAAGGCCAGGGGCCGCACGCGGGGAGAACGGGGTCGCCGTCGCCGCAACGCCGAGGCGGCAGACGCCACCGCCCGTCTGCGGCAGGCACCGACGCCGGTGCCCTGTCGGCCACCCCCGGCGGAAGGGCACAGATACCGCCCAACCCGCCGGCGAACGTTCGCGCGCCCGTCACGCTGATGAAGACCAGGCTGCCGCATGAACGGGGCCGAAGCACCGGTCGCGGCATCCCGCGCCGCCCAGCCGGCTGCCGTCACGGCCGATGCTCGCCCCCGACGCCGACACGGCCGATGCATCGGCCAGCGGTGAAGGCGAGCGCCGTCGTCGCCGTCGCAACAGCCGCCGCGACCGCAGCGAGGCCGAGGTACCCGAGGGCAGCGAGGCCGCACCGGCCGATGCGGGTGCCGGCACGAGTCACCGTCGGCCGCCGGGGCAGCACCGGTCGCGGAAGGCCGCGGACGCGAGCCGCGCGAACGCCGTGCTCCCCGGCAGGCACCGGCCCAGGAAGCAGCGGCCGCGCCGGAACAGGCCACCGCAGAGCGGGACCACGGCAGAGCAGACCGCAGCAGATCAGCCTGCACCGCCCCCGGCAGCCCGACCCACCCGCCCAGCCCGTTCCGGCCCAGGCGCTGGAAGAAGTGGTACAGTCGGCGGGACTGGAATGGGTGCAGACCACCTCGGCCCCGCAGGCCGAACCGGTCAGCCCACCGCCCAGTGCACCGCGTCCGCGCCGTACCCGCAAGCCCCCGGCCCCAGGTGGCGGCCCGAACCGCTGCAGCAGGTGAGACGCAGGCCGACAAACCGGCTGGCGAGCAGTAAGGCATCCGCCCGGCAGTACCGTCTGCCCGGGAAGGTTCGGTTCCGGACCCTTCCGGGCAGGCCCGGGCCGGGCGCCAGCCAGTCGTACCGCGCCCGGCCATCCGGACATGCACCGGCAACGGATCCGGCAATCACCCGGCAGGTAGCGGATGGGGCACCACCGGTTCCCGTCCGTTTCCAGCAGAACTGGCCCTTGTTCCCCATGGCAGAACGCGTCATCCCCATCCACGACCAGCGAATCCGGGCAGTCGTACCCGATGCAGCCGGCCCGTATCGCCAGCAGCATCCCGTTGCCCTGCGTGCCGGCGAGGCCGTCACTGACGCCCGCGGCCGGCCGCTGCACGACCTGCGCATCTCGGTCACCGACCGCCGCAATTTCCGGTGTTCGTACTGCATGCCGCGCGAGGTCTTCGGCAAGGACCACGAGTTTCTCTCGCATGGCTCCCTGCTGAGCTTCGAGGAAATCACCCGCATCGCCCGGCTGTTCGTCGAACTGGGCGTACGCAAAATCCGCCTGACCGGTGGAGAACCCTGCTGCGGCGCGACCTGAAAACCCCTGATCGCCCAGCTGAGCTGTCTGCGCCGGCCCGATGGCCGGCCCGTGGAGATCACGCTCACCACCAACGGCTCTGCTGCTGGCCGTAAAGGCCCAGTCGCTGCGCGAGGCCGGCCTGCACCGCCCTGACCGTCAGCCTCGACGCCATGGACGATGCGCTGTTTCGCTCGCTCAACGATGCGAACTTCCCGGTTGCCCGCGTCCCTGGCCGGCATCCAGGCGGCCGCCAATGCCGGCTTCACCGGCACCAAGATCAACATGGTGGTGCGCCGTGGCCTCAACGACCACGAGATCCCGCCGATGGTCGAACATTTCCGCGGCAGCGGCCACATCCTGCGCTTCATCGAGTACATGGACGTGGGCACCAGCAACGGCTGGCGCATGGAGGAAGTGCTGCCCAGCCGCGACATCATTGCCCGCATCCACGCCGTCCACCCGCTGGAGCCGGTCAGCCCCAGTCATCGCGGCGAGGTGGCCCAGCGCTGGCGCTTTCGCGACGGCGCCGGCGAGATCGGCGTCATCTCCTCGGTCACCCAGCCTTCTGTGGCGACTGTACCCGCCTGCGCCTGACCACCGAGGGCAGCTCTACACCTGCCTGTTCGGCAGCCAGGGGCATGACCTGCGCGGACTGCTGCGCCAGCAGCTGCCCGACGACAGCATCCGCAGCGCCATGGTGAACCTCTGGCAGGGCCGCGACGACCGCTATTCCGAACTGCGCGGCAGACTGCCGGCCAGTACCGGACCACGCGCCGGGCGTCGCGTGGAAATGAGCTACATCGGTGGTTGAAGTCACCGGACTGGTCCTGGCCGGTGGCGCCGCCCGGCGCTCTGCAGGCCCGCCCACCCCGGCGCCGACAAGGGCCTGCTGCCCCTGGCGGGCCGCCCGCTGGCTGCCTGGCTGATCGACAATCTCGCCCCCCAGACCAGCAGCCTGCTCATCAGCGCCAACCGCCATCTGGATACCTACCGGCAGCTGGGATATCCCGTGCTGGCAGACCATTTTCCGGACCTGCCCGGTCCCGCTGGCCGGCATTCACGCCGCGCTGCAGGTCTGCCCCACCGACTGGCTGGCCGTGGCGGCCTGTGACACCTTCCTGCCACCCGACTGGGTGGCCCGGCTGCTGGCAGACACGGTACCGGCTGCTGCCATCCCCGCCCCATCGCAACACGGCAGCCCTGTCGTGACAGCGGCCTCCGGCTTTCAGGCCCGCGATACCCTGCATGCGCCACCGCGCTCCGTACCAGGGCATCCCGCATCGACAGCAGAGCCATCCCGTGTCGCACCGGTCGTCTACGCCAGCGATCCCGGAACAGCCCCATCCGCTCGTGGCCGTTCTGCATCGCCGCGTGCTGCCATCACTGGAAGCCTTCCTGCAGGGCGGCAACCACCGCGTGCGCCAGTGGTATGGCGGACAGGGCGCCCATACCGTGCGGTTCGACGAACCCAACGCCTTCATGAACCTGAACACCCCGGAAGACTGGCAGCAGGCCGAGGCCCGTCTGGCACGTGGTCGCGCCTGGCATGCCTCTGTTCATCCCCCGTACTGATCCCGGCAGTCTGCCCGGCCATCCCGACGGCACCTGTCACAGGAGAGTCTCCCATGACCGACGCCTCCCTGCATCCCGCCCCATTGCGCCCCTGGACACCCTGTTCGACGGTGAGTCTGCGCTGGACCCCGGTGCCCCTGTCCGTGGCGCAGGCACGCGAGCACCTGATCCGCTGGGTGCCCGCCCCCGTCCGGCATGAATCCGTCCTGCTGCCGGCCGCTCACCGCCGGATACTGGCCACCGACCTGATCGCCCCCTGGACCTGCCCCCGTACGACTGCGCCGCCATGGACGGTTATGCCGTACGCGCTGCGGACCTGTCCCCGATGCGCCCACGGAGCTGTCCGTGGCCGGCCGCACCCTGGCAGGCGATGCGCCGGCCACCCTGCCCGCCGGCCACGCCCAGCGCATCATGACCGGTGCACCCATGCCCGCGGGCGCCGACACCGTCATCATGCGGGAGCGCGTGCAGGTCATCGAAACCGGCGAACCGGCACAGGCAGGGATCATCATCCCGCCGGGCCAGCATGCTGGCCAGAATATCCGTCGTCGCGGTGAAGACCTGCAGCAGGGTGCCATTGCCCCTGCCCGCCGGCAGTGCACTCTCGGCCATCGCACTGGGAGTAGCAGCCTCGCTGGGTCACACCACCGTCGACGTATTCCGTCCGTTGCGCGTGGGCGTCTTCTCCACGGGCAACGAACTGGTGCAGCTGGCCAGACGCTGGCCCCGGGCCAGATCCACGACAGCAACCGGCCCACCCTGCTGGCCCTGGTGGCCGAACAGGCTGGCAACCGGTCGATCTGGGCAGCCTGCCCGACGATCCCGCCCGGCTGGGCGACGCGCTGCAGCGGGCTGCCCCCCAGGTGGATGTGCTGCTCACCACCGGAGGCGCCGCCGGCGGTGATGCCGACCTGCTGCAGCCCGTCCTGTCGGCCACCCCGAACAGTGAAGCCATGGCCTGGAAGCTGCGCCTGCGCCCCGGCCGGCCGCTGGTGGTGGGCCGCGTCGGCCAGACCCGCTGTTCGGCCTGCCGGGCAACCCGGTGGCCGCCACGCTGAGCTTCCTGTTCGTGATCCGGAGTGCCTTGCAGAAAATGGCGGGGCTCAGACCTCAGCCCCTGCCCCGGATTCGCGCTCCGGGCCGGGTGCGCCCTGCGCAAGCGTCCCGGCCGGCTGGAACTCATGCGGGTACGGCTTTGCTACCATCCGGAAGAACAGCTCTCCCTGGCCGCGGCAGCACCATCGTCCAGCATGGGCAAGGCCCTCACCGGCACCGCAGAAACCGGCAGCCAGCCGGCACGGACCGCTGCAGGAGACCCTGCCCATCGCCCATCCCACCGGCAGCCAGAGTTCCGCCCTGCTGCGTTCGCTGTTCGAGGCCGATGGCATTGCCATCCTGCCCGAGGAGCAGGGGGCGCTGGCGGAGGCGACCTGCTCGACGTGGTGCCGCTGCGCGGGCTGACGGGAAGCTGACTTCTCGACCGTTGCCGGCAGGCTTCCTGCTACCCCTGGAATGTGTCATGGACCTGCCTGTTCCTGCGTAGGCCCCGTCCACACCCATTCCAGGCCTCATTTCACGGACACTTCCGCCCGACCTGCACCGCATGCGTTTCCATCCCGCCCCCTTTCCTGTGCCCGCTGGGACCTGATGCTGGCCGGTGCTGCCCAGGCAGCGTCTTCCCCACCCGCCGATGCAGAAGGCCGACCCTGCCGCCATTGCCGCCGGCAAGGAAGCCCCCGCGCCCCAGCCGATCAGCGACGAAGTCATCGGCCAGGAATACGACGCCTACCGCGCCAGCGTGAAGGGCCAGAAGATGTACACCGTCAGCTACATCCTGCTGGCCGACGAGAAGGCGGCCCGCCAGTGGATCGGCAAGCTGAAGATGGGAGGGCCCCCTTCGGCAGGGACCGCGCGTGAACATTCGAAGCACGCCCCCAGCGCCGCCCACGATGGCGTGCTGGGGCCGTTTGCCACCTGTCGCTGGTCGAAGGACACCATCGCACTGCTCGACAGCCTCAAACCGGGCCAGATCCACGGCAAGCCCGTCAAGGCCAGCGCCGGCTGGAGCATCTACCGGCTGGACGCCGTCAAACCGCTGGAGCCCATCAGCTACGCCCAGTACAAGGAACGGCTGCTGTCGGGCACCTTCCGGCCCGAATGCCCGTGGGTACCCCCGGTTCAGGTGGACGTACCGCAACAGTAACCAGCCCCCGCGAAACACCGGTCGCCACCGGCGAAATGGCGGCGCATACCCGGCGGCAGGCATTAGCATCACGGGCATCTGCCCGCACAACCGCCAGACATATCCAGCGACCACACCAGCATCTGCCGCCGCCGGTCGCCCGGTAACATGCCGCCGGTTGTTCGGGCCTTTGCCACAGCCAACGCCGGACTGACCGCCATGCCCCAGCTCCCCAGAAAATGGGCCCCATCGCCGCCACCGCCATGTCGGTCACCATCGTCGTGGGGGCCGGGCTGCTTACCCCTGCCCGGGCTGAGCTTTGCCGAGGCCGGCCGGCTGGGCCACCTGCCCTGGCTGCTGATGGCCCCTCATCATGCTGCCGCTGCTGGGCATCTTTGCCTGGTTCGCCCGCCGCCACCCCTCGGCCGGTGGTGTCGTGGCCTACGTGCGCATCAGCCTGGGCGAGCGAATGGCCGCCGTGGGCGAGGCCATCATCCTGGGCACCTTCACGCTGGGCATGCCCGCCATTGCGCTGATCGGCGCCACCCTATCTGCAGCAGAGCCTTCCCGGCCTGTCCGTGCCGCTGGTGGCGCATGCTGATGGTCACGCTCGGGCTCGTTTCCGGTCTGTTCGGTGTGAAGATATCCGGCGGCATCCAGACGGCCATTGCCGTGACCATCGTGCTGGGCCTGCTGGTCCTCGCCACCGGTTACTGGTTCGGTGTGGACGGGCAGCCCGCCGATGCAGCCTCCCAGGCAGCAGACAGCGCCGGATGGATCGGCGTCTTCACCGCCCTGCCGCTGATTCTCTTTGCCTACACCGGCTGGGAACTGACCAGCTTTTCTGGCCGAGGACATGCAGGATCCGGCCCGCAACCTGCCACGCACCATCTGGGCCAGCTTTGCCATCGTCACCCCTGCTCTACGTCTATCTGGCCTGGACGGTGGCGCAGGCTGCCAGCCCCGGCAACGCCTGGAAACTGGCACCCGTGGCCCAGCTCGCCCGCGGCTGGCTGGGGCCACCGGCCTGCAGCTCACCAGCCTGATCGCCACACTGCTCATCATGGCCAACGTCACCGGCGCCTTTCTCTCGTGCTCGCGTGCCGTCTACGCCGCCGGTCGGACGGTCTGCTGCCGCGCGGGCTGGGCATCACAGGCCGCGGCGGCCTGCCCGTTCCAGCCATGCTGACCACCTGGGCGCTGTTCATGGGCGTCATCGGCCTGACGGCAGTCAGCGGCGCCGGCGTGGAACTGCTGCTACAGCTGGCCGGCCAGAATTTCTTCGTGCTCTACCTGCTGGCCACGCTCGGTTTCATCCGCCTGCAGACACGCCCCGGTCCCCGCCTGCTCGGCATCGTGGCAATTCCTGACCGTGGTGGCCATGCTGCCCCTCTTCAGCCTGCCGGGACTGATCTACTGCAGCCTGCTGGGTCTGGCTGGCTGGTGGCGCCATCGCCGGATGCACCAGCGCGTGTGATGGCCCCATTCATCACCACACCCCCAACCCTGCAGCGTTGCAGGGCACAAACGGGCTGCACATGCATCAGCCATACATGTGCCAGTCAGGCACACGCCGGACGAACGCGGAACCGGCACTGACATCACAGGCGTACATGGCATCGAAACGTATTATTCACACCCAAATGTTTCTGCTGCACAGCTGAATCGCACGAAAAGGCCAGACCACCTCTGCCCCTCCTACAATCGGAACCTCTCCAAGCAGGCCCCCTGCCCTCCCGATGTTCCGAAAACGCGTCCTCTCCTCCCTGGCCCTGAGCCTGCTGTTCCTGCAGGCCTGCGCGCCCACCACCATCCTGCGCACCTCCGATGGCGCCGCTCCCATCAGCCCATCCGCCAACGCCACGGCCGGCAGCCTGCACAACGATTTCGGTGACAGCCAGCGGACCCGTACGCAGCCACCCGACCATCGGCCGCCAGTCTGGGCAATGGGGCCGGACACGCGCCGGATACCAGTGACCCCGGCCCGGCCCCGGCCATGACACCCGAGACAGGCCGCCCGCGTGGCGCCGGCGGCTTTCGCTACACCGATGCCGAAAACCGGGATCTGGCCGGCCCCATCAAGCTGCCCTGGCGCATTTTCTACAAACAGCCCTCGAGCGGCCCGGACGCCGCCTGGTTCGATGCCGTCAAGCATGGTGATCTGGCCACCGTCCAGAAAATGGTCGCCCAGCCAGAACATCGAGGCCAAGGACAATGACGCCCTCGGCCAGACCGCGCTGGGCTGGGCCGCCTTCATCGGCTACGAGGACATGGTCGATTACCCTCGTCGCGCAGGGCGCAAGCCCTGCAGGCCACCGACCGCAGCGATGTCTCACAACGTGCTCAAATCGGCCGTGCTGGGCAAGAACACCCGCATCGTCCGCAAGATCCACGCCCTGCTGCCGGACACCGACCTCAACGACCAGACCCTCGACAGCGACGGCGAAACGCTGCTGATGATCGCCGCCAGCAACGACCGGCTCGAAACCGCCGAGTACCTGCTGTCGCAGGGTGCCGACCCCAATCTGGTCACCACCATCCGCTCCACCGGCGCGGCCGCCTACGACCAGAGCGCGCTCTCGTACGCCTGCACCCGCGGCTATGGGGACATGCAGAAGCTGCTGATCGCCCACGGCGTCATCAACCACCGCACCGGGCGTTCCAGCTGCGAGTGATGCACGCCCCAAGGGGGCTTGCTGGGACGGATGCTTCCATGAGACGCGCCGAACCCCGCTGGTGCAATCCGGCAACAGCCCGTCTGCACCACGGCGAACTGGCCCATATCGCGGGATTCAATAATGTCACGCCATACCATCAGCGCGTGCCATAGACTCAGACTTCGACAGGCGGCGCATGCCGCAGCACCTCCTCGATGGTGGTGATGCCCTCGGCCACCGCTGCCGCCCCGCGATGCGCAGCGACCGCATGCCATGTTTGATGGCCGCCAGCCGCAGCCTGCGCAGCTCCGGCCTTTCGGTGATGAAGGAACGGATGGCCTCGCCGTTGGCCAGAATCTCGTACAGCCCGGCCCGCCTCGAAAAACCCGTCATCCGGCAGGCCACACAGCCCACCGGCCGCCAGATCTGCGCAGGCTTCGGCACATTTTTGAAGGGCTTGACGAAAGCGGCCCACTGCTCGTCCGTCACCGAATCATCGGGCTGCCTGCAGGCCGGGCACAGCGTGCGCGTCAGCCGCTGCGCCATCACCCCGATCAGCGTGGACTGCAGCAGGTACGCCGGCACGCCCAGATCCAGCAGCCGCGTGATGGCACTGGGCGCATCGTTGGTGTGCAGCGTGGAGATCACCAGGTGCCCGGTCAGCGCCGCCTGCACCGCCATCTCGGCCGTTTCCAGATCGCGGATCTCGCCCACCATGATGATGTCCGGATCCTGCCGCATCAGCGCGCGGATGCCATCGGCAAAACCCAGATCGATGGCCGGCTGCACCTGCATCTGGTTGAAGCTGTTTTCCACCATCTCGATCGGATCCTCGATGGTGGACACATTCACCTCCTCCGTGGCCAGTGCCCGCAGCGTGGCGTAGAGCGTCGTCGTCTTGCCCGAGCCCGTCGGCCCCGTCACCAGCACGATGCCGTTGGGCCGCGAAGTCATCTCCCGCCAGCGGGCCAGATCCTGCCCCTTCAGCCCCAGCTGGTCGAAGTCGCGCTGCAGCACGTCCGGATCGAACACCCGCATCACCAGCTTCTCGCCAAAGGCCGTGGGCAGCGTGGACGAGGCGCAGCTCGATCTCGTGGCCATCGGCCGCCCGCGTCTTGATCCGCCCGTCCTGCGGCCGCCGGCGCTCCACCACATCCATCCGCCCCAGCAGCTTGATGCGGCTGGTCATGGCCGCCATCACCCCCGGCGGCACCTGATAGACATTGTTCAGCAGCCCGTCGATACGGAAGCGCACCACGCCCAGATCCCGCCGCGGCTCCAGGTGAATGTCGCTGGCCCGCTGCTCGAACGCGTACTGCCACAGCCAGTCCACCAGCGTGACGATGTGCTGGTCGTTGGCATCGATCTGCCGGCCGCTCCTGCCCAGCTCGACCAGCTGCTCGAAACTGTTCTGTGCCGCCGCCTGCCCCGTGCGCTGCGCACTGCGAATAGTACCCAGCCAGATCGGAAGAATTCCACCAGATAGCGCTGCAGGTCCACCGGACTGGCCAGCACCGGCACCACCCGGCGGCGCAGCGTGTGCGACAGTTCCGCGGCCCATTCACCGGTCATGAACGGCTCGGCCGTGGCAATCGTCACCGACTCCGGCGTCACCTCCAGCGGCAGGATGCGGAAGCGGTTTGCATAGGCCTTGCTCATCACCTCCGCAATCCGCGAGAAATCCACCTTCAGCGGATCGATGCGCACGTAGCGCCAGCCGATGCTCTGCGCCAGCCAGCCACACAGCCAGTCCAGATCCAGCGTCTCGTGCGGCGCACGCAGCGCCCCTGAGCCTGCGCCGCGATCATCTCCAGCGGATGACGGCCACCGGACGACAGGGGCTGCATCGCGGAGCCCAGTGTGCGGCGGGTCTCCTCGTCGATGAGGCCCTGGTGGGCCAGCAGGGCGAGCAGCCGGTCGATGGACAGGGGACGGTTGGGGTCGCCGGGTGAAGGGGGCTCTGCGGTTGGCACCAGCGGTACCGTACTGCCGAACGTCGTGGTCGTGTTCATCGCACCTCTCCGGTCGCGTTGCCGGACGCTGCTGCACGGCAGAACCCGGAAGCCGCCTGCCTGTGGACCTCCTGGGCGCAGTAGGCCTGCGCAGCAGCCCTGCCCGGCCCATACCATTCCACCGACGCCAGATTCAGCAGCGCGTCCTGACCGATGGCCCGCCAGTTGATGCGGGACAGTTCCGGATCACCCAGCGACAGGCGCAATGCATCGACACGGCGCGCATTGCCAAACCTGTCCTGTCCCTGCAGGGTCGCCATGATCTCGACCGAATGTGGCCTGGCGCGATGCTCCCGCATCACATCCATCGCAGCAGTCAGTCCGCGCACGGTCTGCTCGACGATGAACGCCTGCATCGAGGGTTCTGCCCAGGGCAGATCGATGAACGGCAACCCGGTACTGGTCATAATCATTGCGATCGAGTTCCACGTCCTGACCATACGCTACCCGCCCGAGCAGGGCTTTCTCCAGCCGCGCGTCGCGCCTTTCCTGCGCGATGGCCTGTGAAGCACGGCCCCCTGTGTCGTGGACAGATCAGGCGAGGCCTGCCCGGCAGGATGCATGTCCACCGGCGCAGACAACGCACCGGGCGCAGCAGCCTGCACCGTCACCGTCGGAACAACCGGTGCATGGGAGGCACGACTGTTCACCTGCCTCGTGTTTGTCGCCGTCTGTCCCGCCTGCACAGTTTCTGGCATCTGCCCTTGCACTTCCCCCGCTGCAGCAGTCGCCATTTTGCAGGCCGGACTGCACCGGAGCCACCGGTATGCGCCGGTCCCCGGTAGACGCAGTTGGACGCTCGCCTGCCTCGGCTTCAGCGGCCCGGCTGCAGGCGCAGGCATTCCGGCCAGTTCCGTGGCCAGGCGCCCCGCATCGGCAAGTGCCACCAGAAAGAAGGGCAGCACCAGCAGGTACAGGACAACCGAAGCGCCACGCCGCGGAACACGCCGGTACCTGATCCAGCTCCCCAGGCAAACCAGCAGCGTCAACGCTCCGATGAACAATGCATTGACCGCGACACCGAGCAGGTCACCCTGCGTGCGGGGCACCGCCAGCGCGTACGCGCCATGAAATGACATCAGCGCAATCAGCGTCAGCGCTTCGGCATCATCCCGGCTCCGATAATTGAGAAATACCGCCCAGGGCCCGAAACACCAGGCGCACCAGCACAAAGAAGGCCAGCCACGTCACCAGCAGCAGACCATAGGCCACGCGCGCACGCGCCTCACTCCCCTCGGGCAGCGCATCGATGAACAGCCACAGGGCCAGAATGAAAAAGGCCAGTGCCGCCATCACGACGGTATTCCGGTTCTTCCCGGGCAGGCTGTGCACGTCCGCAATGACCGGCAGCCGGGCTGTTGCCGAACCAGCTCCATCACAGGAAAGGAGCAACGTATCGTGGCCGTTTTGCCCCGCCCTGCTTCTCCGGGCGTCGTTGAACCCGCTGGTGAGCCATATCCCAGGCCCAGCAGCTGCGGCCGGATCACCGCCTGCCCCAGCACACCGAGGGCTACCATCGCCACCACGAGCCATACCATCGCCAGTGCCAAAATCCATGGGCGACGCATGCGAAGCCCCCAGGTCCTGCCCAGACTGTAGACCAGCAGTGCCAGCACCAGCGGCGCCAGCCGTGCTTCCCAGGGATCGAAGGCCATATGTCCCTGGGGAAACCAGCCAGGCACGCCTGACCCCTGCCCGGGTAGCAAGGACGACGAACATGAAAAAGCAGAATGACAGTCGCTGGCACAGGACCCGCAATCGGTAGAGCGTGTGATGGCTTCTTTCGCCTCCGCGTCACAGCATAGAAACCCACCCACCGGTGCGTCGAGACCGGATGTACCCAACGGTTGACAACTGACGGAAGAATGGTCTTTCCGCCCTCCGGGACACACTGGCGCGTGTCATGGGGCCATTCACCGCATTGCCAACCATGCGATCAGCGTTTTTCCGGATCGGGACGTCCGCTCATTACCCGTCCGGCTACCAGCACTGCCGGAATTTTCCCGTGTGATGCACGCCTTGCGGTGGGCGACTCGAGCGAGGTGGACTGCGCTACGGCACCCACCTGCCGCACCACACCACTGGCCGCATCCGCCTGAGTTGCCGCGGTACAGAACTCCGGCGATGCATACCGGTGTTCAGGCTTCAGGCAGTACGCCCTGGCCGCCGCCAGACCATCCGGCTGCCATTTCACCCGCACCAGATTGAGCACTTGCGCCCTGTCGATCCCCTGCCAGTTGATGCGCGACAGGTCCGGGTCGTCGCAGCGACAGCGATAGCACCGGCTTTTCGAACGGGTTGCCGTAACGGTCCTTCGCCTTCGCCCAGACCTGCATCTCGACCGCATGCATGCGACACCTTCCGCAGCCACGGCGCGCAGGGAATCATGAAGCTTTTCCGCCACACGCCCGATCACATCACCGTCTTCCGGCTGGTAGTAGAAAACACCGGGCCGCATCTCGATCCGGAACGTCCCCCGGTCATTGCGCGTCACGCGCACATCGGGAGTCTCCGTAATGAGGTCACGAATCCGCTCACGGACGATCTGCGCCAATCGTGTCTCCAGCGGCGATTCTGCCGCATCCGCGGATGTGCCTCGCAGATGTGCCCCGGGCGCCCCCTGCCACAGGCACTGCGACGCCTGGGCCCGATTTCGCACCGATTCGGTCTCCGGCTTCGGTTCCAGGGTTCTCCTCCCTGCTGCAGTTCCATCCGGCGCCGGTGCTGCGATCATGGATTCTGCCGGTGCCGTGCTCCGCGCCGGTGCCGGCGGCACGCTGGCCACCAGTGCGCGCTGTTGTTCCCGTTGTTGCTGCGCCTCCTGACGGGTCATGGCTGCGTGCTGCACCGCCATCGATGGCAGTGGTTCCTGCGCAGGCACGTCAGGGACAAGCATCACGCCCGTCATGAGGCACACCGGAATGCACAGCAGGTACAGGGTCACGGCACTCATTTGCCTGCCCGCGCCATGCGCCCCACCAGTCACCCAGCGAACAAGCCTGAGCAGAAGGGCTGCGCACAGCAGCACACACCCACCCGAACACAGCCAGACGGCCCTCGCGTTCGGCAGGCACGACCAGCAGTGCAGCATGAAAGAACAGCATCATGGCCCAGCAGGCAGAATGCCTGGGCATCCTCCTGGTTCGGGTGCTGGCAGAATGATCGACCAGGGCCGAAACAACACCCACCCGAGCATCACCCCCGAAGCCGCCATCACCAGCAGCAGGCCAGTGCCCGTGTTCTGCCGCAGCCGAACGGCTTCATCCGGCAGCAGATACACGAAAAGGGCCATCAGCGCCGCGGTCAACGCCAGAAACATCAGAACCGAAGCACCACGAGGCTCACTGTCCCGGTCCATGGAAACGACGGTCATGGTGCTGCGGGCGTAACTTGACGAAAGCCCCAGCTGTTCGGGGTGAATCAGCGCCCCACCCAGCGCGCACAGCATGAACAGGGCAAGCCACAGGACGAGCAACGCCAGGGGCAGGCGCCACCCCGCACCGGAAAAGGATGGCAACTCCCAGAACCATGCCAGAAAAAGCAGCATGCCAGAATATGGCGGGCGCCCGGAATTCCCGTGCATCGGTTGCACCTTCAGAAAATCATGCCCGGGACCACGCTCCCATGCGGCGCGAAGCCCCGTGTACACAACGCTGAGCGCAAACAGCAACAGCAGAACGATGGACATGTACCTCTCCCGCCAAACCGCGCCCGAACGCGAATCCCATCGGAAAAGAATCCAGCGGGGCCACGGGCCCATTCGGTCCCACCGCTGCCCCCATGAACACGCCAGACAGCGCCCCCGGCGCGTGTCATGGCCCCGCCCTCCACGGTATCGCCCCATGTCCCCTGACTGCCACCCACCACGGTGCAGACGGTCGACCCGCCCTGACGGCACGGCAGCCGGCCCGCTCCCCTTTCCTTTACCTCGCCGCCCATGGCAACGCTCCCGTTGCGCAACCATGCCGTTGTCGGATCAAGCCCACTGTCGCACGACTCCATCACCATGCACCGCAACGCCATTGCCGCATGACACACGATCGTCACGCCCCCGTTGCGGCCCCCTCCACAGGCGCATTTCTGCGCCGCAAGCATCAGGTCATGCCGGTCCGGCATACCAGAACTGGTAGGATATGAACAGCAACTGCCTCGAAGGCCACTGCCATGAAAAACTCGGTTTCCTTTCCTCGGTCACTGGTCACCGGCCAGCGGTTCGCAAACCCGCACGGCAGCCGACACGCTGCTGCAGTCCATCGAGCTGGCGGTCGAGGCCGAGAAGATCGGCATCGACGGGGCCTACTTCCGCGTGCACCACTTTGCCCGGCAACTGGGCTCGCCGTTCCCGCTGCTGGCGGCCATCGGCGCCCGCACCAGCCGCATCGAGATCGGCACGGGCGTCATCGACATGCGCTACGAAAACCCGCTCTACATGGTGGAAGATGCCGGTGCCGCCGACCTGATCGCGGGTGGCCGGCTGCAGCTGGGCATCAGCCGCGGCTCGCCCGAGCAGGTCATCGACGGGTGGCGCTATTTCGGCTACGAGCCCACCGAGGGCGAGACCGATGCCGACATGGCGCGCCGCCATGCGCTGGTCTTTCTGGAAATGCTGCAGGGCGAAAGGGCTTTGCCGAGCCCAACCCGCAGCCGATGTTCCCCAACCCGCCGGGCAAGCTGCGGCTGGAGCCGCATTCGGAAGGGCTGCGCAGCCGCATCTGGTGGGGGGCGGCATCGAACGCCACGGCCGTCTGGGCGGCGGAGCTGGGCATGAACCTGCAAAGCTCGACGCTGAAGGAGGACGAAAGCGGCGAACCCTTCCACGTGCAGCAGGCCAAGCAGATCCGCCTGTACCGCGACGCCTGGAAAAAGGCGGGCCACACGCACGAGCCGCGCGTGTCGGTGAGCCGCTCGATCTTCCCGCTGATGGACGACATGGACCGTCACTATTTCGGCCATGAGGGCTGCCGGGGCGACAGCGTGGGCTACATCGACAAGGACTTCCGTGCCGTGTTCGGACGCGCCTACGCGGCCGAGCCCGATGTGCTGGCCAGACAGCTGGCCGAGGACGAAGCCATTGCCGAGGCCGACACACGCTGCTGACCATTCCCAACCAGCTGGGGGTGGCCTACAACGTCCACCTGCTGGATGCCGTGGTCAGACACGTGGCGCCGCTGCTGGGCTGGCGCTGACGGGTTCTGCAGCGAGTGTGGCAGTAATTGCAGCAGTGATTGCGGCAGCGAGGGGCATCAGCCCCTTTTTGCATACGGTTCACTGCTTTTTCTTTTCGGCGCGACCATCATCACCATCTGGCGGCCTTCGAGGCGCGGCATCGATTCGACCTGGGCGATTTCCTCGATGTCGTTGCGCACCCGCTCCAGCAGCCGGATGCCGAACTCCTGGTGCGCCATTTCACGGCCGCGGAAGCGCAGGGTGATCTTCACCTTGTCGCCATCCTGCAGGAAGCCGATCATGTTGCGCAGCTTGATGTTGTAGTCGCCGTCGTCGGTCTGCGGACGGAACTTCCTTCCTTGATCTGGACGACCTTCTGGCGTGCCTTGGCTTCGGCCGCACGCTTCTGTTCCTGATAGCGGAACTTGCCGTAGTCCATCAGCCGGCAGACCGGCGGTGTGGCGGTGGGGGCGATTTCGACCAGATCGACATCGGCCTCTTCGGCCATGCGACGGGCTTCACCCAGACGGAAAACGCCCAGCTGTTCATTGTCTTTGCCCAGCAGGCGAACCTCGGGGGCGTGGATTTCACCGTTGATGCGGTGGTTGCGTTCGGTAGCGATGCTGATTTTCTCCGAATGAACTGAACGAATGCCGGCAGCACGCGGCTGGCGGCGCAGCGAAGCCCGAGCCTCATGCCCTGTACACGCCACACAGGCATGTACGGCCCCCGAATGGCCAAAAGGAGCACCGCAACCTCTGCTGCAGCACTCCCACCGGCCTCAATGTACCTTGTCTGCCACCTGCTGCGACAGCAGACCGGCAAAACCGTCGAAACTCATGCTGCCCAGATCCTTGCCACCCCCGGGCCCGGACGGCCAGCGTGCCGGCCTGCCGGTCCTTCTCGCCGACCACGACGAGGTGGGGAATCTTCTGCAGGCTGTGCTCCCGGATTTTATAGCCGATCTTGTCGCCCGCAAATCCGAGATAACCCTAAATCCTTGTTTTATCAGCCGTTGCCGGATGTCTTCGGCATAGTCTGCGGCCGAGTCCGTGACCGTGAGCACGGCCACCTGTACCGGCGCCAGCCAGGTGGGCATGGCACCGGCGTGGTGCTCGATCAGCATGCCGATGAAGCGCTCCATCGAGCCGACGATGGCCCGGTGCAGCATGATCGGGCGGCGGCGGCTGTTGTCTTCAGCCACGTATTCGGCATCCAGGCGCTCGGGCATCATCGGGTCGTACTGGATGGTGCCCACCTGCCAGGCCCGGCCGATGGAGTCCTTCAGGTGATACTCGATTTTTCGGGCCGTAGAAGGCGCCCTCGCCCGGCAGTTCCTCCCACGACACGTCGCAGGCGGACAGCGCCGCACGCAGGGCGTTCTCGGCGTGGTCCCACGCCTCGTCGGTACCCAGACGCTGGTCCGGGCGCAGGGCCAGCTTGACCGAGACCCTGGTCAAAGCCAAAATCCCGGTACACGGCCGTGGCCTGCTGGTGGAAGCGGGTGACCTCTTCCTGCACCTGTGCCTCGGTACAGAAGATGTGGCCATCGTCCTGCGTGAAGCCGCGCACGCGCAGTGATGCCGTGCAGCGCTCCCGAGGGTTCGTTGCGGTGGCAGGAGCCGAATTCGGCGTAGCGCAGCGGCAGGTCGCGATAGCTGCGCAGGCCGGCATTGAAGAGCTGCACGTGGCCCGGGCAGTTCATCGGTTTGACAGCATACTCGCGCTTCTCGGATTCGGAGAAGAACATGTTCTCCTTGTAGTTGTCCCAGTGGCCGAACGCTTCCACAGGTCCACGTCGAGGATCTGCGGGCAGCGCACTTCCTGGTAGCCGTTTTTCGCGGTAGCGGTCGCGGATGTACTGCTCGATCCGCTGCCAGATCTCCCAGCCGCGCGGATGCCAGAACACCATGCCCGGGGCTTCGGACTGGGTATGGAACAGGTCCAACTCCTTGCCCAGCCGGCGATGGTCACGCTTTTCGGCCTCTTCGAGCATGTGCGGGTAGGGCGTCCTGCTCGTCCTTTTGGCCCAGGCGGTGCCGTAGATGCGCTGCAGCATCTCGTTGTTGGCATCGCCGCGCCAGTAGGCGCCGGCCACCTTCATCAGCGAAGACCTTCAGCTTGCCGGTGGAGGTACGTGCGGCCCGCGGCGAGGTCGACGAAGCGGCCTTCGCGGTAGAAGGTGATGTCTTCTTCGGCCGGGATGGACTGGATGATCTCGGCCCTGTATTTTCGCCGACCGAGAGGAAGTATTTTGTAGCCTCGTCACGGTCCCATTCCTCGCACGACTTCCTCGTCGAGCTTTGCCAGCTCGTGCATGCGTTTTTCGATGGCGGCGAGGTCTTCGGGTGTGAAGGGCGCTTGTAGGCAAAAGTCGTAGTAGAAGCCGTTTTCGATGACGGGGCCGATGGTGACCTGGGCGTCGGGAAACAGATCCTGCACGGCGTAGGCCATCAGGTGTGCGGTGGAGTGCCGGATGATGTGCAGGCCGTCGGGGTCCCTGTCGGTGACGATGGCGACCTCGGCGTCGTCGGTGACGGTGCGGGAGAGGTCGACGAGTTTTTCCGTTGACTCGGCCGGCGATGGCGGCCTTGGCAAGTCCGGGACCAATGGAGGCGGCAATCTGGGCCACCGTGACAGCTTCATCGAAGCGGCGCTGGGAGCCGTCCGGCAGGGAGATGATGGGCACGTCTGGGCAGGAGGTAAGGGTTTCTGAAAACGCAGGAAGCCTATTCAAGCAAGCCGGAAAGATATCACAGGGTGCGGGGGATTCTGGGATTCGTTGTGTCAGTACAACGGTGGAGCGTGTGGAGGACGGCTTTGGGGGTAGCGGCTGTTCACGGAAGACGACTTCAGGGTGGGGCGGCCCGGGGGAGCGGGAGGCTCCTGCGGCTCATACGCTCACTGAAGCTTTGTTGCCCACGACCCGCGTCGTGGTCAACAAACCTCCAACGCTAAAACACTTTCCGACAATCGGGCTGACGCCCGACTGTCAGAAAGTCGTTCACGCGTACCGCGAAATCGCCGCAGGAGCCTCCCGCTCCCCGGGCCGCTTCCCAGATTCATGGCAGTGCGGCTTCGACACCGCGATAGTGCCCCTTCATAAGTTCAACGCATGGATGTTTCCATGTACTTCAAGTTCACAAAAGGTGATCGAAACCCTGACGCTGAACTCATAAGAAAGGATTTCTGGCCTTGCTCTTGCTGCCCCGGCAATAAAAGGAAGACAGGTTGCACAAAACAGACGAACCACCCCGAAAACTAATCCACATCTAACGACATTGTTAACTTATCTACAGATCTAAGACAATTATCTAAATACTCGGCGATCTCAAGAGTCAAGTGCAACAAGAGGTCTGGCGTAGTCATCGAGAATTTTCGTCATGACTTCGTCAGGGGTCTGGGCATCCAGCGCCAGGCGCGGGCGCCCGTTCATCAGTCGGGCAATGTCGTTCAGGCGGGTCTGGCTGATGGTTGAAAGATCCATGCCCTTGGGCAGGAACTGGCGCAGCAGACCATTGGTGTTTTCGTTGCTGCCCCGCTGCCATGGGGCGTGGGGGTCGCAGAACCAGATGTCGATGTTCAGGCGCTCGCTGAGCTGCCGGAAACAGGCCATTTCGCTGCCCCGGTCGTAGGTCAGGCTCTTGCGCATGAAGGCCGGCATCTTCTTCATCTGCCGCGTGAAGCCTTCCAGCGCGGCCTCTGCCGTGCCATCATCCATCTTGCACAGGATCAGGTAGCGGCTGTGACGCTCGACCAGCACACCAACGGCAGAGCGGTTGTAGGCCCCTTTGATCAGGGTCGCCCTCGAGTGTCCGGGAATCAGGCGATCCTCGATCTCCTCGGGCGGTGCTGGATACGCAGCTCCTCGGGCACGAAACTGCGCGTTGTGGCCGCTGTGGTGCGACGATTGCCCCGACGGGGTTTGGAGCGGGCGCAGCGCCTCGATGAGGGCCTTTTTCAGCTCCCTCACGGGTTGGGCATAGATGGTGGCGTAGATGGTCTCGTGACTGACCAGGCCGGGGCGTTTCGATGCTGGCATACGCCGTAGTCTGGCAGCAATTTGCTGGGGTGACCAGCGGCGGTACACGAGCCGGTCGAAGACGTACCGGCACAGGCGGGTGCCGGGAACAGGACGGGCTCACGTCGGCTGTTCTGGCGTTGTTGTCTCGTAGTGGACGGCGGCCAAGGTGGCATCATAGGGGACGTCTCCCAACCGGCGGAGTTCCCGGCTGATCGTGCTGGGGTTGCGGTTCAGCGCACGGGCAAGCGCCCTGATGCTGCAGGGGCGGTTGTCTTCACGGGCGTGATGCAGTTCCAGCATGATGGCAGCCCGCTCTTCGGGGCTCAGGTGGGTATAGGTTCGGGTCTGTTCCATGGCAACACCTCATATGGGGATGGGGTGTTGCACTTGAAAGTTGAGTCTAAGCTCACTCTTCACCTGCACATTGTGACCATTTATACTTTGCTGCCCGGAATGAACACGCGAAAATGGCTGTCCTTTTGCAAATGCCACTACTCCGGTCGTTTGGAAATCCCGTATCTCAACAAACCCACGCTCAACTTTTTTAAATGTGAATAGCTCAGGATTGGTTTCAAGAAGCGACTCGACATCTGTCTGGATTGCATGCAAAACAGCTGCATAAGCTGATGCCGCCCCCATATACTGGGTAAGCCTGTTTTTGACAACAAGATGAACTCTTGGCAGATCTCTTCCAGCCTTTTTGCAATTTTGTAGCGAACATATATGACGAATATATCTCAGAAGGCAATTTTTTAGCCCATATACAAGCGAGAATGCATTTTGGATTGCCCTCCTAGACGAATCATCAGCCATAACAGGCAGTATCAGTTTTTTTGCACTAGCAAGCGCGATTTGCGTATATATAGAAAAGCTTGGATTGCAATCTAGAAATATTGCCTGATACTTTCCATCAAGTTTTCCTATAAAATCTTTCAACCAATCAATTACAGAAATCCAAGCATCCGCCCCTGGTATATTCTGATTTGCCAGAGTATTCGCCGCATTGGCTTGAAGCTCAAGAAGAGGATCCCCACAAACCAAATCGATATTATTAGGAATATCCGGATTATATTCCCCAGGTCTTGTTATAAAAATCACGAGAATCAAAATGACGGAGGCACATAAGGCGACGGAAGACGAAGCTGAAAAATATCCACCGATACTACGGCGTGGCTTCTGATTCTGGTGGTCTATCAATTTATCACTTCCTTTATTATTAAGACCACCAAGCATTAACTCCTGGACAAATTCGCTTGGGGGCATAGATCAATTGCTAACACTCTAGTTTTTATGGATCTCTGCATAGCGTGCGATTGCTTGAAAAGCAAGACTTGTCTTACCTGTTCCGCCTTTGTTGTTCCAAAATGCATAGATTGCTTCCATGGTCATTCCTCTGATGGCGTAAAGGATGGAGGGGTTACGTTAATTTTGTATCCTAAAGTAATTTATGGTAACAGTCAAGATGCGCAATCTTAAGGGTCAAATGAAACGATCCTCCTCCTTACAACTCCCGGGTATGCGCCAATGACGCCTTCATATCCGGGTAAACCCTAAGCACGAAACGTTCCTATAATGCTGCCGTTCCTGGGGAGTCCTCGCATCGGGCTGGCATGGCCAGCGTGATGTGCGCGGACTGAGAGTTGGCATGCCGCCAAGACCCTTAGAACCTGATCCGGATCATGCCGGCGAAGGGAAGGAGGATTATTCGTGAATACCCCACTCGGCACCACCGAGGCCATTTGCTGGCTGGTGGTCTTTTCTGCACTCTTTGCGGCGGCCGGCATCCTGTATGCCCCGGCGGCACAACGAGGATCTCGACGCCTTCGTCACGGCGCGCAATACGCAAGGTCCCATTGCCACGCTGGCCACGCTGCTGGCCTCGGCGCTGGGGGCATGGATTCTGCTCTCCCCGGCCGAATCGGCCACCTGGGGCGGGATGTCGGCGGTGATCGGCTATGCGCTGGGTTCGATGTCACCCCTGGTGGCCATGCTGGTTCTGGGACGGCGCATGCGCGAGCTGATGCCCCATGGGCATTCGCTGACGGAATATCTGATTGCCCGCTATGGCCGGCCCCTGTACGGGCTGACGCTGGCCATCATGGTGTTCTATGTGTTCATCGAGCTGACCGCGGAGATCACGGCCATTTCGATGCTGATGACATTGCTGGCACCGGTGCCGATGGGGCTGACGGCGGTGATCGTGATGGGCACGGTGCTGCTCTACACGGCGGTGGGCGGGTTGCAGGCGTCGATCTTCACCGACAAGGTGCAGATCATCATCATCGTGCCGCTGCTGCTGGCGCTGGTGGCGGTGGGCTGGCACATCACGGGCGGACCCGGCCCCGTTTCGGAAAGGCTGATGCAGAAGGCCCCCAATCTGCTGGATCTGGGCGATCCGGCTGGTCTGAAGGCGGGTGCAACCTTCTTCGTGGCCATTCTGCTCACCGGCATTTTTTTCACCAGGGCAGCTGGCAGCGCGTCTACGCGGCGCGCTCGGTGGCGGACATGCAGCGCGGCTTTCTGCTGGGCGGGCTGCTGGTGGTGCCGTTCATCTTCCTGATGGGCATGTTCGGTCTGGCCTGGGTGGCACTGGAACCGGGCGGCGAGGCCTCGGTGGCCCTCTTTGCCGTGGTGATCCCCAGGGTGGTGCCGTGGGTGGCACTGGCCTTCATTCCGCTGGGACTGTCGCTGGTGATGAGCAGTGCCGATACGGCCATCAGTGCCATCGGCAGCATCATTGCCGTGATGGCGCGCGACTCGATGCCGCAGGCGTCGCAGGCCCGGCTGCTGCGGCTGTCACGCGGGCTGGTGCTGCTGCTGGCCATTCCGGTGATGATCGTGGCGGCGCAGGGTTTCAGTGTGCTGTACCTGTTCCTGCTGGCCGATCTGCTCTGTGCAGCGGCGGCCTTCCCGGTATTTTTCGGGCTCTGGAGCCGCCGGCATGATGGGGTGGATGCGCTGCTGGGCACGCTGGCCGGGCTGGCGGCAGGGCTGATGATGTTCCCCCGGCCGGACCAGCCCATGGACACGCTGCTGGAACCCTTCCTGCTGGCGGCACTGGTGCCGGTAGCCGTCACGGGTGTGCTGCGACTGGTGCGCAGGAATCGCACCGAATTCCGGCTGGAATCGCTGGACGACAGCGTGCAGCGGTTCTGATTCGGGACCAGGCCCGGCTCCGGGGAGCACAGGTGCAGGCGGGAGCGCACGAACTCCCTTCGCCCCGCGGGCCACCTTGGTTTTGGGTGTGCGGGACAAGACGGCAGGGGCGCAATATCCTCGATGGCTTCAAGATACTACCAGCACAGTCATGCACGCACATCAGCGTGCCGGCAGGCCACATGACCCGGCCGGGCAGAATATTCAGGAGGGCATTTACCGGGTAATGCCCGGCGCCTGCCGCTGGCGCAGCACTTCGTACACCACCACACCGGTGGCCACCGAAACGTTGAGGCTCGACACACTGCCCATCATCGGGATGGACAGCAGCACGTCGCACTGCTCGCGCACCAGCCGGCGCAGACCCTTGTCCTCGGCGCCCATGACGATGGCCACGGGCCCTTCGAAGCGGGTCTGATAGAGGTCGGCATCGGCCTGGTCGGCCAGACCATACACCTGAAAGCCAGCGTCCCTGCAGCTGCTCCACGGTACGCACCAGGTTCGTGACCAGAATGTAGGGCACCGATTCCCCTGCCCCACTGGCCGTGTGCATGGCCACGTCGGTCAGCGGGGCGGCATGGTCGCTTGGGGGCGATCACGGCATCGACGCCGGCGCCATCGGCGCTGCGCAGGCAGGCACCGAGGTTGCGCGGATCGGTCACACCGTCGAGCAGCAGCAGGAACGGCGGCCGTTCGCGGCCTTCCAGATCCCGCAGCAGCGTGGGCAGGTCGGTATTGATGGTCTGCGTCTCCACCTGCGCCACCACACCCTGGTGACGTTTTCCGCCGGCCATGCGGTCCAGCCGCCCCGCCTCGACACGGGTGATCTGCACCTGCTGCTGTTGTGCCAGTTTCAGCAGGTCGCGCACACGCGTGTCATCGCGCTGGCGGTCCACATACAGGGACCTGAAGCTGGCCGGTGCCTGACGCAACCGCGCCATCACCGCATGAAAACCATAGAGCTGCATGAGGGATATTCCGAAAGGAAGCTGAACCGGCCGCGTGGCCGGCAGGGCAGAAAGGGGTCAGGAAGCGCCCCTGGCGAATTCACCAGATGAGCACAGGGCAGTCAGCTGCTGCGTTTCCGGGTGGAGGCCCGGGGTTTGGCCGTGGTGCCCGGGCGCCCTGCTCCAGCCCTGGCAGCGGATGCCCCTTCACGGCTTGCCGTGGCCGTGCGGGCCGCGCTGCGGCGGCCCAGTTTGACCGCGGGCTTTTCAGCCTGCGAAGCAGCGCGACTGCCAGCGCCCCGCCCCGGTGTGCGGGTGGGAGCGGTGCCCGCCGTGCGTTCCACTGTGGGAGATGACACACTGGCCGTGCGCTCCGCTGCGGAAGATGACGCACTGGCCGTACGCTCCGCTGCGCGGGACGGCGTACCGGCAAAAGCGCGTCTGGGTGCGGGACGAGCCGGCAGCATGCTCCGCTGCACGGGACGGGTCGACGCTGCGTGCCGATGACCGGGACGGCTGCCGCCGGCACGCGCCGACATACGGGCATCATCGGCACGGCGCCGGCTGCTGTCGTTCAGCAGGCGGAAAATCGATGCGTCGTGCTTCCAGATTGACGGCTATCACTTCCACCTCGACCTCGTCGGTCAGGGCGTAGCATTTACCGGTGCGTTCGCCCATCAGCATCTGGGTCGCCTCGTCGAAGCGGAAATATTCGCTGCCCAGTTCGGACACGTGTGCCATGCCTTCCACGTACAGGTCATCCAGCGTGATGAAGAGCCCGAACGGCGCCACACCGGTGATGTGCCCGCGATAATGGTCGCCGATGCGGTCACGCATGTAGACGCACTTCAGCCAGGCCTGCACGTCGCGACTGGCTTCGTCGGCACGGCGTTCGTTGGCCGAGCAGATCTGGCCCAGCGATTCCCAGACGGCCAGCGATTCACCGCGGGACACGGAATCCCGGCCCCGGGGCCGTTCCTCCCAGCCGCTGGCGCAGAGGTACCGGCTGCACGCGACCGCCCGGCCGCATGCGCTCGCCCATCGGCAGCGGCCTCTTCGCCGGCGGACGGCCCGGCACACGTGATGGCGGGCTGATAACGGCGATGCTCGAGCAGCGCCTTGATGGCACGGTGATTCAGCAGGTCCGGATAGCGGCGGATCGGCGAGGTGAAGTGGGCATAGGCGTCATCAGGCCAGGCCGAAGTGCCCCTGGTTGTCGGGCGTGTAGACGGCCTGCTGCATGGAACGCAGCATCATGGTCTGCAGCAGCGCGGCGTCCGGGCGGCCATGGATGCGCTGCGAAAGAATCTGGTAATCCTGCGGCCGGGGTCCGCGTTTTTCCTTCGCTTCCTGGGCCGCATTGCCCAGCGACAGGCCGGCACCCGCCAGAAATTCACGCAGCTTGGCCAGCCGGTCGGCACTGGGGCCCTCGTGCACCCGGTACAGTCCCGGGTGTTTGTTGCGCACCAGAAAAATCGGCTGCACACGTGTTGGCAGCCAGCATGCATCCTCGATCAGCCGGTGCGCATCGTTGCGGCTCTGGGCGACGATTTCGGTGATGCGGCCCTGTGCATCGCAGAACATTTTCGTCTCAGGGGGTGTCGAATTCGATGGCCCCTCGCTGCTATCCGCGCAACCTCCAGCGCCTGATAGAGCGCATACAGTTCGTGCAGGCGGGGCAGCAGCGCGCTGCGGCGTTCGATGGCGTCCACGTCGTCCCCACCCAGAATGCCCCAGACCTCGTTGTAGGGTCAGCCGGGCTGCCGAATGCATGACGGCCGGGTAGAACTGGTAGAGCAATGACATCGCCGGCCGTATCGATCACCATGTCGGCCACCAGCACCAGCCGGTCGACCTCGGGTTGATCGAGCACAGGCCATTGGAGAGTTTTTCCGGCAGCATCGGGATGACGCGACGCGGAAAAATACACCGAGGTGGTGCGGGACTGCGCTTCGGCATCCAGCGGGCTGCCGGGGCGCACATAGTGGCTGACATCGGCAATGGCCACCAGCAGGCGCCAGCCCTTCGGCCGGCCGCGGGCATCGGTGACGGCCTCGCAGTAGACGGCATCGTCGAAGTCGCGGGCGTCCTCGCCGTCGATGGTGACCAGTGCCACATCGCGCAGATCCACGCGGTTGCGGTAGTCGGCCGGGCGCAGCGTGTCGGGCAGCGCGTCGGCCTCGGCCAGCACGTCATCGGGAAAGCGGTGCGGCACGTCGAACTTGCGCACGGCGATCTCGATTTCCATGCCGGCATCGTCCATGCTGCCCAGCACTTCGGTGACACGGGCGATGGGCGGCTTGTTCCAGCCCGGTGGTTCGATGATGACGGCCGACACCACCTGCCCCGGCTGTGCCCCACCCGCACCACCGGGCTCGATGAGGATGTCGTGCTTGATGCGCTGGTCTTCGGGGGCGAGCATCAGCACGCCACGCTCACTGACCAGCCGGCCCACCACGGGGCGCGGGTTGCGCAGCGTGACCTCGACGATCTTGCCTTCGGGCCGGCCCCGGCTGTCGGCGCCGATGCGGCGCACCAGCACGCGGTCGCCGTGCATGACCCTGGCCATCTCGCGCGGCGGCAGAAAGATGTCGGGGCTGCCATCATCCGGCAGCATGAAGCCGAAACCATCCCGGTGGCCGGACACCCGGCCGGGAATCAGGTCGATGCGGCTGACAGCATCAGGGCGCCCTTGCGCCCGGCGAGAATCTCGCCCGTCGCGCTGCATGGCGGCCACACGGCGCCGCATGCCCACCAGTGCCTCATCGGGCACCTGCAGGCGCTCGATCAGCTGTTCGATGCCGAGCGGCGCCCCTCCTCGAGCCAGCGTATCCAGAATGGCCTGTCGGCTGGGAGGATCGATTGTCTCTGCATGTTTGACAAGCCCAGAAAAACACCTAAAATACCATTTTATCGATTGCCCAGATGGCGGAATTGGTAGACGCACCAGGTTCAGGTCCTGGCGCCAGCAATGGTGTGGAGGTTCGAGTCCTCTTCTGGGCACCAATTCTTCAGACTGGTTTTCAACCGGTTTGAATCTGAAAGATCCCGCTCCAGTCCCTGCTGCAGCGGGATTTTTTTCGTCCCGGCTTTCCGTCCACGGGCAGCATTCTGTCCATCAGGATTCTCTGCAAAAAGTCTGCGAGCACTTTGGGCCCAGGATCGGAACAGGCCAGAAGGCACCATGGCAGCAGCATGTCGCCAGAGCGGTGTGCGTTTCGCGCGACAGGTCCCATAAGGTCCCATACATACGGCAGGCTCTGCGCACACGGCAAATACGACTGGCGCGTGCAGTGCTCATTCGTTCCCGCACTGGCGCGCATACCACACGGACGGGCGATGGATGGATACAGACCACCCTATGCACACAGAACGGCGCACGCAACAGGACGCCTGGACGAAAATAACGGGAACGAGAAACAGGACGGGATTTACTGCAGTGCCGGGATGGAGAAACCATCCGGAAAGATGGCGTCCCGTAGGGGATTCGAACCCCTGTACTCACCGTGAAAGGGTGATGTCCTGAGGCCTCTAGACGAACGGGACTTCTTTGGTGGAGGTAAGCGGGATCGAACCGCTGACCTCTTGCATGCCATGCAAGCGCTCTCCCAGCTGAGCTATACCCCCAAGCGGCGCATGCCTGCAGTTCCAATAAAAAACGCGGGTGACGAGCACCTGCGCCTTGTGGCGTCCCGTAGGGGATTCGAACCCCTGTACTCACCGTGAAAGGGTGATGTCCTAGGCCTCTAGACGAACGGGACGTGGACTGCACTGTATGCGTTTACTGCAACAACCCTGTACAGGATTGACCGGACTGAAAGCTGGTGGAGGTAAGCGGGATCGAACCGCTGACCTCTTGCATGCCATGCAAGCGCTCTCCCAGCTGAGCTATACCCCCGTGGAATCGCAATCAGTCGATAAATGGGATAATAACCAGTTTTTGGCAGGGGCGCAAGTCGTTTCGGGCAAAAATTACTTGACGAGCTACCAGTTAACGCTATTTAACATATAAACGGGTGAGCAGGCATGTTCGCAGCCTTCCGGGTACGATTCAGGCTCATTGTTCATCCCCTGCCCGAGGAAGCACTTCCCCATGACTGCACGACTGATCGATGGCAAGGCCATCTCCGCACAGGTTCGAGAAGAGGTCCGCCTGGCGGCCAGAACGGATTCTGGCTGCCACCGGCCAGCGTCCGGGACTGGCCGTGATTCTGGTGGGCGATTCGGCTGCTTCCCAGGTCTATGTGCGCAACAAGATCCGCGCCTGTGAGGCAGCGGGCTTTCATTCGGTGAGCGAGCATCTCGCCCGAAAGCACCAGCGAGGCCGACCCTGCTGGCACTGCTCGACCGGCTGAACCACGATCCAGCCGTGCATGGCATTCTGGTGCAGCTGCCGCTGCCGGCCCATATCGATACCCGCCGGGTGATCGAGGCCATCTCGCCCATCAAGGACGTGGACGGTTTTCACGTGGCCAATGCCGGGGCGCTGATGACCGGTGCACCGCAGTTGGTGCCCTGCACGCCGCTGGGCGTGATGCGCCTGCTGGAAAACCACTCAGCACGCTGCGCGGCGCCGAAGCGGTGATCGTGGGGGCCAGCAATCTAGTCGGGCAAGCCGCAGCTGCACCTGCTGCTGCAGGCAGGCGCCACCGTCACGCTGTGCAACAGCAAGACGCGCGACCTGGCCGCCCAGACACGACGCGCCGCATTCTAGTGGTGGCCGTGGCCGCCCCGGATGATCACGGCCGACATGATCAAGCAGGGACGCAGTGGTGATCGACGTGGGCATCAACCGCCTGCCGGATGGCAAGCTGGCCGGTGACGTGGACTTCGAGGGCGCAAAGGACGTGGCCGGCTGGATCACCCCGGTGCCGGGCGGCGTGGGGCCGATGACCATTGCCATGCTGCTGCAGAACACCATCACGGCGGCCCGCCGGCAGCTGGGGCTGGCTCGCTGAACCGTCAAGGCACACCACGGCCAAAGCGAGCATCACGCCACAGCCAGCGAGGCGCCATTGCCAGAGCGCCGCGGCTCCCGGGGGCGAACCCGGGTGCCCCCGCAGCGCCACCGTCTGGTGTCTCATGACAACAGCCCCGGTTGCCTTTGGCGTGGGCGTCCCTATCTTCAGCCATGACCCGCATGAGGCCCATCCCTTGACGGGCGGCGCCGTACCCACGGGGCTGCACATGCCCCATTGCGCCCTTCCCTCACACTGAAGACTCATTTCCTCCCTTCCCTGACATGACCACTGCTTCTTCTTCCGGCAAGACCGATACCCATACCGCTTCCCACGTTTCTTCCTCGGACGTTTCCGCCAGGGCCGAAAACCTCTGCCGAGGCTTCCACCACAGCCACCAATCCCGCTGCTGGCCGGCCCGTCGCAGCTGCCGCACTTCACGGCCATCGAGCCGGAACACGTCTCGCCGGCCCTGGATGTGCTGCTGGCCGATGCCGACCGGGCGCTGGCCCACGTCACGGCCCCCGACGCGCCGCTGACCTGGGAGGGTTTCGTGCTGCCGCTGCAGCAGGCCACCGAGCGGTTGGCCACGCCTGGGGCATCGTGCAGCACCTGAATTCGGTGATGGACACGCCCGCGCTGCGCGAAACCTTCAACCAGAATCTGCCCTGCGTGGTGGAGTTCTGGACCCGGCTGGGCCAGAACCAGGCACTGCTTCGACAAAGTACCGGGCCTTCCGGGCCAGTCCGGCCCATGCAGCGCTGGATGCTGCCCGCCAGACGGCCATCGATCACGAAGTGCGCGATTTCACGCTGAGCGGCGCCGAGCTGAAGTCGCCGGCCCGTGAGCGCTTCGCGGCCATCCAGGAAGAGCTGGCGGCCCTGCAGCAGAAGTTCTCGGAAAAACGTGCTGGATGCCACCAATGCCTTCGAGCTGCTGATCCCGGACACGGAAGAAGGCCGTGCCCGGCTGGCCGGCCTGCCCGACGACGCGGTGGCCGCTGCCCGGGCCGATGCCGAACGGCATGAAAAAGCAGGGGCTGGCGCTTCACGCTGCAGTTCCCGTCGTACTTCCCCGTCATCCAGTACGCGCACGACCGTTCGCTGCGCGAGACGATGTACCGTGCCTACGCCACCCGGGCCGCCGAAGGCAGCGCCCAGGACAACACGGCACTGATCCAGCAGATCCTGCGTCTGCGCGAGGAAAAAGGCGAAGCTGCTGGGACTGGACAGCTATGCCCACCTGTCGCTGGTGCCGAAGATGGCCGACACCCCGGCACAGGTCGAGCAGTTTCTGCGCGACATGGCCGTGCGTGCCCGCCCCTTTGCCGAAAGGGATCTGGCCGAGCTGCGCGCCTTTGCCGCCGAAAAAAACTCGGCCTGCCCGAGCTGCAGGCCTGGGATACGGCCTATGCCAGCGAGGCACTCAAACAGGAACGCTATGCCTTCTCGGACAATGAGGTGAAGCAGTATTTTGCGCTGCCACGCGTGCTGGCCGGCCTGTTCGGGCTGGTGGAGCGCCTGTTCGGCGTGCAGATCGGCGAGGATCAGGCCGAGGGCTGGCATCCGGACGTGCGCTTCTACCGCATCACCCGCAACGGTGAGCTGCTGGGCCAGTTCTATCTGGATCTGTATGCGCGCGGAAGCCGCAGCCGGGCGCCTGGATGAATGACTGCCGCGGCCGCCAGCACGAGAACGGCCGGCTGCAGACGCCGGTGGCCTATCTGGTCTGCAATTTCCAGGCACCGGTCGACGGGCAGCCCGCGCTGCTCACGCACGACGATGTCACCACCCTCTTCCACGAATTCGGCCACAGGCTGCACCACATGCTGACGCAGGTGGATGCGCTGGCGGTGTCGGGCATTTCCGGCGTGGAATGGGATGCGGTGGAGCTGCCCAGCCAGTTCGCGGAGAACTGGGCGTGGGAATGGGAGATCGTCGAATCGATGACCCACCATGTGAAGACCGGCGAGCCCATGCCGAAGGCGCTGTTCGACCGGATGCTGGCGGCCCGCAACTTCCAGGCCGGACTGCAGACGCTGCGGCAGATCGAATTCTCGCTGTTCGACATGCTGCTGCACCAGCAGGCGGCGCAGGCGCTGGCCGCCGGCGAGGCCAATCCGGTGCAGCGCATCCTGGATGCCGTGCGCCAGGAGGTGGCGGTGCTGCTGCCGCCCGCCTTCAACCGCTTCCAGAACAGCTTCAGCCACATCTTTGCCGGCGGCTATGCGGCAGGCTACTACAGCTACAAGTGGGCCGAGGTGCTGTCGGCCGACTGCTATGCCGCCTTCGAGGAGGAAGGGCTGTTCAACCCGGCGGTGGGCCAGCGTTTCCTGCAGGAGATACTCTCGGCAGGGGGCAGCCGACCGGCCATCGACTCTTTCAGGGCGTTCAGAGGTCGGGCCCCCGAGCTGGATGCCCTGCTTCGGCATAATGGGATGGTGGAAGCATAGGCAACCCATCCCCGCGAGGCTCAAGGAGCGACATGAAGGTTTTTCCGGCAATCCTGCTTTGTGGCGACGGCCTGCGGCCTGGCAGCACAGCCGGCCGCCGCCGCCACCTACAAATGGACCGACCCGAACGGCAACGTCGTTTACGGTGATCATCCGCCCTCGGAAGACGCGCAGCCGATGCGCCGCCCGGGCGGCATGACCGTCACGCCCATGGCGCGGCCGGCGGAAGACCCGACCATCCACTTCCCGCAGGCGCTGCGCCAGGCCGCCAAGGCCAGCCCGGTGGCGCTGTTCGTGGCGAAGGACTGTCAGCCCTGTGGCCTGGCGGCCGCCCATCTGCGCCAGCGTGGCATCCCCTTCCAGGAATGGAGGGTGATGACGCATGCCGACTTCGAGCGCTTCAAGGCGCTGGGCTTCACCGGCAATGGCTTTCCGGCCATCAAGGTGGGCGAGCAGCGCAGCGTGGGCTACGAGGTGAATGCCTGGAACAAGCTGCTGGATTCGGCGCAGTATCCGCGCGAATCTGAACTGCCCGCCACCTACCAGTATCCGGCCTCGGCCAGTCTGGCTCCCCGAAGATTCCCTGCAGGGCAGCGCCAGCTTCCATCAGCCGGTGCGCATCATCGATGCCAGCGAGGTGCGTCCGGCCGGCGGCCAGCGCATCGACCCGGGCGCCACCCGGGGAGGCAACGCGCCGGCTTCGTTCCGGTTCTGAGTCATGAATGGCCGGGTGTCTCCGGCTTTCCTGATCCTTCCCGGACAACCCCGACCTTCACACGAAGGCGGGGTTTTTGTCGTCGCCCGGACGTGCATCCCCAGCGCATGGCATGGACCCGTTCGTCCTCGCGCAACGGCACGCACCGGCTGTGCACGTGCTTCTGCAGGGGTCTTTCAGGGTATAGTGCGGCCTGCTTCCTGTTCCGTTTTCTCCATGCACCGCATCCCGATCACGCTGTCCCTTTTCCCGCCAGGAACTGGCGCTCATTGCCATAACGGTGGTGTGGGGCGCGACCTTTCTGATCATTCACGCCGCCCCTGCACCATTCCGGCCCCCTGTTTTTCGTTGGGCTCCGCTTCGTGACGGCGGGACTGATGATGGCCCTGGTGTTTCGTCACGCACTGGGGGGACTGACCTTGCGCGAGCTGATGGCCGGTGTGCTCGTCGGCATATCCATCGTTGGCGGCTATGGTCTGCAGACCTGGGGACTGCAGACCATCTCCGTCAGCCAGTCTGCCTTCATCACGGCGCTGTACGTTCCGATCGTGCCCCCTGCTGCAGTGGGCTGTCCTGCGACGCCCACCCCACCTGATGAGCTGGCTGGGCATCGGTTGCGCCTTTGCCGGCCTGATTCTGCTGGCCGGTCCACAGGCTGGCGCCCTTTCCCTGAGCATCGGCGAACTGGCAACGCTGGGCAGCGCCGTGGCCATTGCTGCGGAGATCATTCTCATCGGCCGGTTTGCCGGCTCGGTGGACAGCCGGCGGGTCACCGTCGTGCAGCTGCTGGTGGGCGGGTGCTCGCTGCTGCTGGTGCCGGCCGCGGGCGAACAGGTACCCGTCTTTTCCTGGGTGCTCACCGGCAGCGTCCTGGGGCTGGGCGCTGCCAGCGCCGTCATCCAGCTGACCATGAACTGGGCGCAGAAGTCGGTCTCGCCCACGCGTGCCACCGTCATCTACGCCGGCGAGCCGGTCTGGGGCGGCGTATTCGGACGACTGGCGGAGATCACCTCCCTGCCAGTGGCCCTGCTGGGCGCCGCACTGATCGTGGCAGGGGTCATCATCAGTGAACTGCGCCCTTCGTCCTGGCGGCGAAGGACGTGAGGCCGGGCGGTTCCACCGTTGAATGGCAGCCGGAGGTACTGGATGAACAAGCCCGACACTGAACGATAGGCATTATCACGGTTGTTATGCCATTTCCGCATGTCCTCGCATGCAGGCTGGGCAGTAACAGCCCTTTCGGTGCCGTTTTACGGCTGTCATGGGGCCGTTTCTGCAGCTTTCGCGCAAAATGACGCCGGACGAGCGTCTATCATCGGTGCCATTGTGACACTCTCTGACACGGCACCATGAATCTCCAGCAATTGCGTTCCGTCCGCGAGGCCAGCGCGCCGCGGCTTCAACTCACGGAAGTGGCGCGGGCGCTGCACACGTCGCAGCCCGGCGTGAGCCGCCAGATTCGCGAACTGGAACAGGAACTGGGCTTCGAGCTGTTCGTGCGGGCCGGCAAGCGGCTGACCTCGCTGACCCAGGCCGGGGCGTGGCGCTGCCCGTCATCGAGGGCATTCTGGCGGGCGCCGAGAACCTGCTGCGGGTGGGAGAGGAATACGCCCGCCAGTCGGCCGGCAAGCTGAGCATTGCCGCCACCCATTCGCAGGCGCGTTACGCGCTGCCCGATGCGGTGCACGATTTCCGGCGCCGCTATCCGGACGTGCAGCTGGAGCTGCATCAGGGTTCGCCCCAGCAGGTGGCGGAAATGCTGCTCAACGGTGAGGCCGACATCGGCATTGCCACCGAGGCACTGACCGAGTACGAGCCGCTGGTAACGCTGTCCTGCTATCGCTGGACGCACAGTGTGATCGTGCCGCCGCGCCATCCGCTGCTCGATGACGAGACGCTGACGCTGGAGCGGGTGGCCGATTATCCGGTGATCACCTACAGCCCGGGCTTCTCGGGCCGTATGCGCATCGACGATGCCTTCCAGGCCCGTGGCCTGTCACCCAACGTGGTGCTGACGGCCATGGACGCCGATGTGATCAAGACCTACGTGGAGCTGGGACTGGGCATCGGCATCGTGGCGTCGATTGCCTTCGACGAGGAGCGCGACACACGGCTGCGGGCCATCGATGCCGGCCAGCTCTTCCCGGTGAACGTGACGCGGCTGGCCTTCAGGCGCGGCACCTTCCTGCGCAGCTACGTGTACGACTTCATCGAGACCTTTGCCTCGCCGCTGACGCGCGAGGTGGTGGAACAGGCGGCCACGCAGACGCCGGGGATCGATTTCCAGATCTGAAACGGCTGCCAGCCGGACGCTCAGATCATGACGGCCGGATCGGCCGGCGCCCCATGGGCACCCGACCAGTCGGCGCCGGCCTCGAAGCGGGTCTCCTGCCGCGCCCGCAGGTGCAGGGTATCGCCCCGCTGCACGGTGTGACGGCGCTGCAGATCCTGCCAGGCCTCGCGCGACAGCTCCACATCGATGAAGCTGCCGTTGTCCGGGCGCTTCAGTTCCAGCCGTGTGCGCGGCCCCACGGTGAGCGCCTGCGAGAACTGCACGGCCAGCGTGCCGGGGCCGGGGCCATCGACCACATCGATCTCGTGCGGTCGCACGTAGACGACGGTCCGGTTCGCCTCCTGCTTCGTGTCTGCCCCCTGACTCTGCTGCGCCCCCGGTTCCGCATCGGTTCCCTGCCGTTCCTGCACCGTCCGGGCGTTCACGGCAGCGCCCGCGAACGGTGTGCCTGCAGCCTGGCCAGCAGGATGCACGGCCGCGAAGTGCCCCTTCGAACAGGTTCACATCCCCCAGAAACTTCAGCACGAAGGGCGTGGCGGGCCGGTCGTAGACCTCTTCCGGCGTGCCCGTCTGTTCGATGCGGCCGCGGTTGAGCACCACCACCCGGTCGGCCACTTCCATGGCCTCGTCCTGGTCGTGCGTGACGAACACGCTGGTGACGTGCATCTCGTCGTGCAGGCGCCGCAGCCAGCGGCGCAGTTCCTTGCGCACCTGGGCATCGAGCGCCCCGAAGGGCTCGTCCAGCAGCAGCACCTTCGGTTCCACGGCCAGGGCCCGGGCGAGCGCGATCCGCTGGCGCTGGCCCCCGGAGAGCTGTTGCGGGTAGCGGTCGGCCAGCCAGTCGAGCTGTACCAGTTCCAGCAGCGCGTGCACCCTGCCGGCGGATGTCGGCCTCGGCCGGCCGGCGGCTGCGCGGCATGACCCGCAGCCCGAAGGCCACGTTCTCGAAGATGGTCATGTGGTTGAACAGCGCGTAGTGCTGGAACACGAAGCCCACGCCCCGCGCCTGCGGGTCGGCATGGGTGGCATCGGCGCCATGAAAGAGCACGCGGCCACTGTCGGGCTGCTCCAGCCCGGCGATGATGCGCAGCAGCGAGGTCTTGCCCGAGCCGGACGGCCCCAGCAGCGCCACCAGCGAGCCGGACGGGATGTCCAGAGAAATGTCGTCGCAGACCACGGTAGCGCCGAAGCGCTTGTTCAGATGATCGATCAGGATGCTCATGTCGGATGCGGGATGTCTGCCACGTATTGCCAGGGTCGACCACGAGCGCCCGACCCATCACGGGCCGAAGCGCCCGGCTGTCAAAAGGCGGCGTCAGAAGGCAACGGCAATCACGATGTCAGATGCCGAAGGCACGCCACAGCTCGGCATCGTTGGGGATGCGCCCCTGGGCCACTTCCGGTGCGGTAACGGCACCGGCCTGCGAGACCATGCTGCCGGGCGGCACCGAGCGGGTGAGCCAGACATTGCCGCCGATGACCGAGCCACGGCCGATGGTGACGCGCCCCAGCACGGTGGCGCCGGCGTAGATGACGACCTCGTCTTCCAGGATGGGATGGCGGGGCTCACCCTTGACCAGCGAACCGTCCTCCTCGACGTTGAAGCGCTTAGCGCCCAGCGTGACGGCCTGATAGAGACGCACCTGGCGACCGATGATGGCGGTTTCACCGATGACCACCCCGGTGCCGTGATCGATGAAGAAATGGTCACCGATCTGGGCGCCCGGATGGATGTCGATACCGGTAGCCGAATGCGCCAGCTCGGCCATCACGCGCGCCGTGAGGGTGATGCCTTCGTTGTAGAGCAGGTGCGCCAGCCGGTGGTGGATCATCGCCCAGATGCCCGGGTAGCAGATCAGCACCTCGTCCTTGCTGCCGGCGGACGGGTCGCCCTGGTAGGCAGCGGTGACATCCGAGTCGATCAGCTCGCGCACCCGCGGCAGGGCTCCGGCCGAAGCGCTGGACGACGGACACGGCCCGTTCACTCTCGTCGGCGCACAGATCCTGACAGCCAGAGCGGAACATCAGCTCGCGCCGCACCTGCTGGTGCAGGGCCGACAGCGCCATGTCCAGCGTGTAGCCCACATAGTGGTCGATGTTCTCGGAACAGAGATCGGGGCGGCCCAGGCGATGCGGGAACAGCGCCGCCGCCAGCCCGCCGACCACCTCGGCCAGTACCTGCCGCGACGGCAGCAGCGGCGGTCTTTCATTGCCCTGGCGGGCACGCAGGGCACTGTTGCGGCGTTCGCGCAGCTGCGCCACCACCTCGTCTATACCAAAGGAAGGTTTGATCATCGTCACCATCGTGTGGAAATCCAGTCCCCCCGAATATACCGCCCATCGCACCATCAGGTCTGTGCATGCCCACTGCCTCCCGTCATGCGGCAGGCGCATATCGGATCATGCCGGTGCCCCCGAAGGGCAACGGTTTCCGGGCATATCGGCCGCCTGCCGTGTCGCAAAGCCCACGCCACTCGCCGGCCATGTCAACCGGCCGTCCGCCGGTCGATGCCGGTCGATCTGTGCACCCGGCATAATCGCTAGAATGTTGCGCAGTCCGCGAGCGGCCGCCCTGCGGCGCCCTGCCGTCACCTGCCCCTGCGGGCAGCACTGCCGGCACCGCTTCAGTGCCCGTTCCCGCGCGCCCCTTCGCCCCGCCCACAGCCCGCTCCGCAGGATCTTCTCGCATGACCTCCCTGTTGCTCAGTGCCTCATCTACCTGATCTCGGCTGCCATTGCCGTGCTGCTGTCCAAACGGCTGGGCCTGGGCCTCGGTACTGGGCTACCTGATTGCCGGCATCCTGATCGGTCCGGTCTTCGGCCTGGTCGGGCAGGAAACTGAGAGCATCCAGCACGTGGCCGAATTCGGCGTGGTGCTGATGCTGTTTCTGGTGGGCTGGAACTGGAAACCCCATCAAGCTCTGGCAGCTGCGTCTACAAGCCGTTGGGCCTGGCGGCCTGCAGGTGATTCTCACCATTGCGGCCATCACCGGCATCTGCGCTGCTGGTGGGGCAACCCCTGGACGGTGGGCGTGGCCGCCGGCTGCGTGCTGGCCATGTCGTCCACCGCCATCGTGCTGCGAGACGCTGGGCGAGAAGAACCTGCTCAACAGCCAGGGCGGCCAGGCGTGCTTTTCGGTGCTGCTCTTTCAGGATATAGCCGTGATCCCGATGCTCGCGCTGCTGCCGCTGCTGGCCCTGCCCGAGCTGAGCCACCAGGTGGACGAGGTGGCCCACCATCTGGATTCGATCAACCTGCTGGCGGGCATGCCCGGCTACCAGAAGGCCGGCATCACCTTCGGGGTGATCGGCATGATCATCGTCGGCGGCCACTTCCTGGCGGCCCCGGTGTTCCGCCACATCGCCGCCGCCCGGCTGCGCGAGATCTTCACCGTCGTAGTCGCTGGCGCTGGTCATCGGCATTGCGGTGCTGATGTCGCTGGATCGGCCTCTCCCGCGCTGGGCACCTTCCTGGCCGGCGTGGTGCTGGCCAACAGCGAGTACCGTCACGAGCTGGAAAGCAACGATTGAGCCATTCAAGGGCTGCTGCTGGGGCTCTTCTTCATCACGGTGGGCGCCGGCATCGATATGGACTATCTCATGTCAAGCTCTGGTCCATCCTGGGGCTGACGCTGGCCGTCATCGTGGCCAAGGGCGCCATCCTTTGGCTGCTGGGCCTGATGTTCCGCCTGAAGCGGCTGCACCGCAGCCTGTCTGCGCTGGCGCTGGCCCAGGCCGGTGAATTCGGCTTCGTGCTGCTCACGCTGGTCGAGAGCAACGGCGTCATGCCCTCGGCCATTGCCACGAAGCTGCTGCTGGTGGTGGCGCTGTCGATGCTGTTCACGCCGCTGCTGTTCATCGTCTACGACAAGCTGATCGTGCCGCGGGCCTACCAGTCGGCCGGCCCCGAGCAGGCCGATGACCACATCGAACAGAAACACCCGGTCATCATCGCCGGCCACGGCCGCTTCGGCCGCGTGGTCAATGCCATGCTGACGGCCTGCGGCTACAAGACCACCGTGATCGACCACAACGCCGCCACGGTGGCCGGCTACAAGCGCTTCGGGGTGGAAACCTACTTCGGCGATGCCGCCCGGCAGGAAATGCTGCTGACGGCCGGTCTGGCCGAGGCGAAGCTGCTGGTGGTGGCCATCGACAACCCGGAACAGGCGCTGCAGATCGTCGAGTTTGCCCACAAGATCAACCCGTCGATGAAGATCGTGGCACGCTCCTATGACTCGCAGCACACCTACGAACTGGTGCATGCCGGTGCCAACGAGATCGTGCGCGAGAACTTCGATTCGGCCGTACGCTGCGGCAAGCGGGCCCTGGAATGCCTGGGCATGCCTCAAGCCCAAGGCCGAGGAAGTGGGCAACCTGTACTTCCACCGCAACCGTCATGGCATGGCCCGTGGCCGCCAGGGCGTATGACCCGAGCATCGGCATTTTTCGAGAACAAGGCGCTGATCGACATCGCCCGCGTGGAAATCGCCGAAACCGAACGCCCTGATCCGCCAGTTGCTGCACGATCAGTCCATCGCCTGGCCGCAGGATGCCGCCGAAACCACCACCGAACACGGCGACATGAACATGAGCGAACTGGTGCAGGGCGGCTGATGCCCGGCCAGCCCCGGACCCCACCCGGCCTGCCGGCGACCCGGAAGACATGTCCCCGCAGCCAGCCACGGGGCCGGGGCATCGCGCCCCTGCCTGACATGGTGTATGCACAAAAACGCATGAGTTCATGCGTTTTTCGTCTGATACCGCAGCCTGATGGCGCACTTTGCGGATTGGCGTGGCATGATGCGCAGCATCCGCATTCATGCCCTGTCCGATTCCATGCAAACATCCCGCTTCTCCGCCGTGCCCTGCTGGGCCTGCTGCCCGCCGTGGCTGCAACCGGTCTGCTGCTCACTGTCCCCACGGGCGCCCAGGCGGCCGAACAGACGCTGCTCAACGCCACCCTATGACGTGGGCCGCGAGCTGTTTTCCGAGATCAATCCGCTGTTCGTCGCCCACTGGCAGAAGGAAAAGGGCCAGACGCTGAAGATCGACCAGTCCTACGGCGGCACCCTCGCGTCAGGCACAGGACATCATCCAGGGCAAGAAGGCCGATACCGTCACCTTCAATCAGGTGCCGGACATCGACATTCTGGTCAAGCGCCGGCTGGTGGCCAGGACTGGGCCAGCCAGTTCCCGAACAACGCCTCGCCCTACTACAGCACCATCGCCTTCATGGTCCGCAAGGGCAACCCGAAGCACATCCGCGACTGGAGCGATCTGGCACGGCCGGACGTGAAGCTGGTCTTCCCCAACCCCAAGACCTCGGGCAACGCGCGCTACTCCTACCTGGGGGCCTGGAACTACGCGCAGGAAAAGTTCGGCGGTGACGAGGCTGCGCAGAAGAAGTTCATGGCGTCGTTCCTCGGCAACGTGGAGAACTTCCCCACCGGCGGGCGCGGGGCCACGGTGGCCTTTGCCCAGAACGGCCAGGGCGATGCTGCGTGACCTTCGAGTCCGAGATCATGAACCTGGTGGCCGGTGACGAGTTCAGGGCCCAGGGCTTCGAACTGGTGGTGCCGCCCACCAGCGTGATGGCGGCCTTCCCGGTGGCCATCGTGGACAAGGTGGCCGATGCCCGGGGCACCCGCGACGTGGCCAGGGCCTACCTGCAGTTCCAGTACAGCAGGGAGATCCAGCAGCTGCTGGCCCGCCACAACCTGCGCGTGCACGATCCCGAGGTGAAGGCGGCCACCGAAAAACAGTTTGCCCCGGTGAAGCTGGTGGACCCAGCCACCTTCCCCGGTGGCTGGAAGGCATCCAGAAAAACCCCACTTCGCCAGCGCGGCGCCCTGTTGACCAGCTGCTGGCCGAAGGCCGCCAGTAAGCCCCGGCCCGCCGACCCGCGATGCGCTTCTTCCAGACCCGGCCACTGCTGCCCGGCTTTTGGCCGAGCTTCACCGTCAGCCTGATCTACCTGCACGTGGTGATCCTGATCCCGCTGCTGGTACTGCTCTGGCACGCGGCCGATCTGGGCTGACACAATACTGGGCCGCCATCTCCGATCCGCGGGTGGTAGCCAGCTACCGGGTCACGCTGGCCGGCGCGGCCCTTTTCCACCGCCGCGGTGACGCTGATCGGCCTGCTGCTGGCCTGGGTGCTGTCACGCTACGAGTTTCCGGGCGGCGATTGCTGGATGCACTGATCGACCTGCCCTTTGCGCTGCCCACCGCCGTGGCGGGCTGACGCTGGCCACCCTGCTGGCCCCCGGTGGCTGGATCGGCCAGCTGTTTGCGCCCTGGGGGATCAAGATTTTCGTATGCCTTTCCCGGGCTGGTGATCGCCATGATCTTCACCAGCATTCCGTTCATCGTGCGCACCGTGCAGCCGGTCATCGAGGACCTCGGCCAGGACGTGGAGGAAGCCGCCAGAACACTGCGTGCCCGGCCGGCGCAGGTCTTCTGGCGGGTGATCCTGCCCGCCTCACACCGGCGCTGCTGGCCGGTGCCAGCCAGGCCTTCATCCGCAGTCTGGGTGAGTTCGGCGCCGTGGTGATGATCGCCGGCAACATCCCCTTCAAAACGGAGATCACCTCGCTGATGATCTTCGTGCGCCTGCAGGAATTCGACTACGCCGCAGCGGCAGCCATCGCCTCGGTGGTGCTGATCACCCTCGCTGGTGCTGCTCTTCGGGCTGCAGCTGCTGCAGGGCCGGTCTGCTGCGCTGGCAGCGGGGAGCTGAGCCATGCAGGCTTCCCGTACACCATCAGGCAGGACGCCCCTCGAGCGGCACCAGCATGCCCGCCACATCCACCTCACGCCGCCAGCCTGCCACGGCCATCCAGTGGCTGCTGCTGGCCCTGGGCATCGTGGCGGCCGGCCTGCTGCTGGTGCTGCCGCTGGCGATGATCTTCGCCCGGGTGGCCGCCGGTGGCTGGACGCCCTGGTGGAGAACCCTGTCGGCCGATTACCTGCACCACGCCTTCGGCCTGACGGTACTGGCCACCGTGGTGACCATTCCGGTCAATCTGGCGTTCGGCATCCTGTTTGCCTGGTGCGTCACCCACTACCGCTTTGCGGCCGGCGGCTGATGCTGGCCCTGATCGACATTCCCTATGCCACGTCACCAGTGGTGGCGGGCCTGTGCTATCTGCTGCTGTACGGGGCGGAATCGGTGGTGGGCGAGTGGCTTTCCGGCCACGACATCCAGCTGATGTTCGCCTGGCTGGGCATCATCATGGTCACCATCTTCGTCACCTCGCCCCATGTGGCGCGACTGCTGATCCCGCTGATGCAGACCCAGGGCAACGAGGAGGAACAGGCGGCCCTGCTGCTGGGCGCCAGTGGCTGGCAGATCTTTCGCAAGGTGAGCCTGCCGAAGATCCGCTGGGCCCTGCTCTACGGCATCATGATCACCAACGCCCGCGCCGTGGGCGAATTCGGCGCCGTGTCGGTGGTCTCGGGCGCCACGCTGAACCAGACCATGACGCTGCCGCTGCTGGTCGAGCAGCTCAACAACGACTACAAGACGGCCGCCGCCTTCACCGCGGCCGCCATTCTGGCGCTGATGGCCGTGCTGACGCTGGTGCTCAAGACCCGGCTGGAGCGGCGTGTCCAGGTGCGACAGGCCCGGCATTGACCGCCGTATCACGTCCAGAGAAGTTGACCTTCGGGCTGACCCTCGTCCGCGCAAACGGGGGCTGTTGTGCGTCATACCAATGCCTGAGCAGCTCACTGACCCCTGCCCACACACGGACGGGGCAATATATGCACAGGCAGGGCTGGCCGCCTCGCCTCTCAGGGCAACGCCAGCCGCATGCGCGTTCGGGGATCGACCGGGCATGGAAGCCGACACGCCGCAGGACTTTTTTCAGAGACTCCGGGATGTACACTTTCCCCTCCCTCCTCCGGAACATCTGAATGGACTTCACCTCCCCCGCCTTCTGGCTGGCCGTCGGGCAGATCGTGCTCATCGACATTCTGCTGGGCGGCGACAACGCTGTCGTCATCGCACTGGCCGTGCGCAAGCTGGACCCCGCCAAGCGACGCCAGGGCATCGTCTGGGGCACCGTCGGTGCCATTGGCCTGCGCATCCCTGCTGATCGTCTTTGCGCTGTCCCTGCTGTCGGTCCTCACCTGAAACTGGTGGGCGCCGTGCTGCTCTTCTGGATCGGCATCAAGCTGCTGCTGCCCGAAGAGGAGGATGCCCACGGCAACATCGCCAGCTCCGACCGGCTCTGGGTGGCGGTGCGCACCGTCATCATCGCCGATCTGGTGATGAGCATCGACAACGTCATCGCCATTGCCGGCGCGGCCCAGGGCAGCCGGCGGCGAGCATGAAATCCCGCTGGTGGTGTTCGGCCTGCTGGTCAGTGTGCCCATCATCATCTGGGGCAGCCAGCTGATCATCCGGCTGATGGACCGCTTCCCCATCATCATCACGCTGGGCGGCATGCTGCTGGGCTGGATCGCCGGCGGCATGATGGTCACCGATCCGGCGGTGGCCGAACACGTGACCCCATGGCAGCCACACATCAAGTGGATCGCCGAGCCGCCGGTGCCGTGCTGGTGCTGCTGGTGGGCAGCATCGCCGCCCGCCGCATGCGCAGCCGGGCGGCTGCGCGGAATCCGGCGCCTCCGGCCGGGCACTGAGCGCCGGGACATCGGGCAATCAGGTGCAGACGCTCCAGAACTGACAGGAAAGCCTGCACCTCCCTGCGTCACGCCGGCTACGGTTGCAGGCGTTTTCACCGCCGACCCGGAGATCCCGGCACACCGGACCGGTCGCGCCCATGAACGTACGCCCGCAGATACGGGGATCGCAAGGCCACCGTCAGGCCATCCCCTGGAACTGGAAATCCACATCCGGCCGCCGGCCCGACATCAGGTCGGCCAGTGCCCGGCCGGAGCCGCAGCCATGCGTCCAGCCCAGCGTGCCATGGCCAGTGTTGAGAAACAGTCCCTGCACGCGGCTGGGTCCGATATAGGGCACATTGCCCGGCGTGGCCGGCCGCAGGCCGGTCCAGAACAACGCCTCGTGCCGGATCGCTCACCCCCGGAAAGAGTTCCAGGGTACGCCGCACCAGCGCCTCGCAGCGCACCGGGTTGAGCGCCATGCCGTAGCCATTGAGTTCGGCCGTGCCGCCACCCGCAGCCGGTCACCAAAGCGCGAGATACACCAGCTTGTATTCGTCGTCAGTGAGACTGACCTGCGGCGCCTTCGCCGCATCCAGCACCGGCAGCGTGGCCGAATAGCCCTTGGCCGGATAGATGTCCAGCCGCACCCCCACATCCCGGGCCAGCGCCGCACTGAAGCTGCCCAGTGCCAGCACATAGGCATCGGCCTTCAGCACCTCGTAACTGCCGCGTTCATCGGCAATCTGCACCCCGCATGCCGGCACCGGTGGCCAGCAGCTTCTGCACCCGCACGCCGAAGCGAAACTGCACGCCTCCCCGGCAGCCAGCGCCGCCAGCCGGGTGGTGAACGAGGTTCACATCGCCCGATTCGTCGGCCGGCGTGAACGTGGCCCCGGCCAGCAGGTGCTTCGCGCTGGCCAGCGCCGGTTCGATCTCGACCACCCGGTCGGGCGTGATCACCTCGCGCTCGCAGCCCATCTCGCGCATGATCCGCGCCGGCTCCAGGGCCTCGTCGAAATCCTGCTGGCTGGTGTAGAAAGTGCAGTGCCCTTCGTGAGGTGGTCGTACTGGATGCCGGTCTCGTCCCGCAGCGCCCGCAGGCTGGCCCGGCTGTAGGTCCCCAGATTGACCAGCTGCAGCATGTTGTGAGCGGTACGCGCTGCCGTGCACTGCGCGGGAACTGCAGCCCCAGCGCCACTGTGCGGATCGGCCCGCAGCCGGAACAGCAGCGGCAGCATCCTCGCGGCCCAGCCACTTCAGGAGCTTGAGCGGCGCGGACGGATTGGCCCACGGCTCGGCATGGCTGACCGAGATCTGGCCCCTCATGCGAAACTGGTCTCACAGGCGGCCTGGGCGTTGCGCTCCAGCACCGTCACTTCATGACCTGCCTGCTGCAAATACCACGCCGTGGTCACCTGACCACGCCGGCACCCATGACGATGACCTGCACCTTGTTCCCCGGGAGCCTCGGCGAAAAGTCCGCGGCACTCTGGCCCCTCGTGTTTCCGCGCGCGGCTGACCGCACCGCCCCTGTCCGGGAGGGCGCAAGACCGCGCTGCCCTTCATTTTATGGCTGCAGTCGCGGACGGCGACGCACATCCCGCTCAGGGCGCCGCGCCATGGCAGCCGCCACCTGCCGTTTGCACCCGGTGAGCGGCGAAATCGGAGGACCATGGTGGCCCCATTGCACCGGTGGCTGCAGCGCGTGGTGGCTGCTGGCTGCGGCACGTGAGTGGCTGCGGCGTCTTCTTGGGATGACGTCAGCGTAGCAGATTCCGGGCACATGGCGCCATCGAGGGGCTTCCCGCAGCTGCGCCGCACAACCTTCCCCCTGTCCGTCTGCGTGGACCGGTGCCGGGTATCCGGCAGCGGCGGTTCGTCTGGTCCCCCTCGCCGTCCGCGCGGGTTCCGAGCCAACGTGGGGGACGCGAACAGGCGCACGGCACGCGTCAAATCAACATTGATCAAGTCGGGCATTTCCCTCTGGTTCTACCATGTGGACGTGCTCTGGCGCACCGCGCCGGCCCTGCCGGTCGTCTTCCCTGTACCGTCGTGCGTTCGCAGATCCCTGCGGGCAGCACGAACACCAGCACCGCCCAGCCTGCGGTGCCACGTTGCCGTTCGTGCCCCCTTCATGACGCATACCGTTTCCTCCCCATGCTGCTCTCCATCGAAGAACCTGCTCCCACCAGCGCTCGGCCGCAATGGCGTGCCTTTCTGGAACTGGGCTTTCGCCCCCTCTATCCCCTGGGCTGCTTCTGGGCCCTGTTCAGCATCCTGCTGTGGGTGTACTTTCCGCGCGTGCTGCAGGGCACCCTCGGCGGCATGTTCTGGCACATGCACGAGATGCTCTGGGGCTTCATCATCACCATCGCGGTGGGCTTCCTGTTCACGGCCGGTGCCACCTGGACGGGCATCAACCCGCTCCGCGGCCGGGCGCTGGCGGCCTGCACCAGCCTGTGGATCATCGCGCATCGGCTATCTGGTGCCCGGCCGACAGGGCCTTCTGGCTGGGTGTCGGTGGCCCGAGAGCTCGTTCTTCGGCTGGGGGCGCACTGGCCATGGCCAATCGCCATCTACCGCGCGCAGAGCAAGCGCAACTACGGGATTCCGCCGCTGCCCCTGTTGATGGGGCTGTCCAACCTGCTTTTCTGCTGGCCGTCGAGGATGGCGACTACGAGCGCATCACCCGCTTCACCAGACCGGCATGCTGGCTCGCGAGCGGTGGTGGCCCTGCTGGTAGCCCGCCGGGTCATCCTCTTTGCCATGCGGGCGGTGGCCGCCGGAAATCATGCAGGTCCAGACAGGGTCAATGGCAGCTGTGGGCAGGTGGGAGCCATCGCCAGCCTGCTGCTGCAGTGGCGTGCCCACCACGATCCTGCTGGCCGTCTCGGCGGGCTGGCGCTGCGGCAGCTGTACACGTGGAAGCCGCTGGCGGTGCGCCACAAGCCCATCCTGTGGGTGCTGTACGCAGGCTTCTGCGGGCTGGGGCTGGGACTGGTGGTGGCGGCCATCCAGATGGCCGGCTGGACGGAACGCAGTGTCCGGGCCGTGCCTGATCGGCATTGCCGGGTTTTCGGTGCTGATCATCGGCATGGTGACCCGCACGGCGCGGGCACCTGGGCCGGCTGCCGCAGACCGACCGCAGCATGGTGTTCAGCTACTGTCTGGTGGTGGTGTCAGCGCTGCTGCGGCTGGCCGCGCTGGCAGCCGAACCGCCGTTCACGACGCCGCTGCTGCATACGGCGGGCCTGGCCTGGATGGTGGCGTTCGGAACCTACCTGTGGCGTTTCGTGCCGATGCTGATCCGGCCGCGCATCGATGCGGTAGCCAGCAGCATCCGATCATCCGGCCGAAGGTCGAGCGAAAGACGCCGCAGGCTCAGGGCGCCAGCGAGAAGGGTTCAGAGGTCAAATCACCCGACGGGTGGGCCCTGCGACACAGGGGTTTACAGGCTGCATCCGCCGATGAAGGGCGGGTACAGGTGCGGATTTCGGCGAAAATTCCGGTCAATGGCGGTGGCTGAAGAAGAAGGCGGGCTGAGGGGCGTTTCCGGTTCATGAAGACGGCTTCGAGGGCGCCGTTTACGGAGTGACTCGATGGCGCAGGTGCTGATGCAGCGCTGTGCGACGCTTCGTCACCCAGATGCGCCCGATCGGATGCGATTCGGGAGGGCGACCCGAGGGGCGTGGGACATCCTGCGGCTCATACGCCACTGAAGCTTTGTTCCCGACCTGCGTCGTGGTCAACAAAGCCCTCCAGCGTTAAACACTTTCGACAACGAGCTTGCGCCCCGCCCGTCAGAAAGTCGTTTACTGACTACCGCGAAAATCGCCGGAGGTACCTGCCCGGGCCGCATCGCATGCCTGTCATACCGCGGCTTCGGGGGAATTCGGAGAGGACGGGGTGCTCGTCACGACAACCGGCCCAACCTCAGGGAGAAATCAGGGGGCTGCGCATGCTGGGACTCATTCTCCCGCGTTCCCCTTTGAGGCGTACGGGACAAGGCAACAGCAGGGCCGCGCGGTCGGGGCTACGCGATCTCGCTGACTGGTCGAGGGCGCAGCCAGCACAGTCATGCACGAGAACGAATGCGTCAATGACTACGTGCTGACACCTGTGGGCAACCAGAGATCTGAACGGATACCGGTGCGCACACTTCGAAACTGGCAGGCTCTGTTATGCTCGGCACTTGCACCTCTTTCAGGAGTCTGAACATGGGCTGGTTTTCGAGCAAGAGTGATCCGAAGTTTCTTCTGTAACGGCTCAAGCTGATGTGAACGATCCGCGCTGGATCGCCGACTTTCTGGGGTGGTAACCGGTGAGGCCATCATCGGGGCCAACTGTTCGTGACATGTTCGCCTCGGTCCGCGACGTGGTGGGCGGCCCGTGCCGGTGGTTATGAGAAGGCGCTGGCCATAGGCGCGCCAGGCAGCGCTTGGACGGAAATGATCGAGCGCCGCGAAGGAACTGGGCGCCGGCGGTGGTCGGCATCGACTTCGACTACGAAGTGCTGGGCGAGACCAACGGCATGCTGATGGTTGCCGTCAGCGGCACGGCGGAAGCTGGCCTGAGTCTCCAGCAGGACCGGCGGCTGCTCCGCCGGACGCCGCTCATCAGCCGCAACGCACGCAAGCGAGTGCGGTGCGAGAGGCTCCTGCGGCGATTTTCGCGGTACGCGTGAACGACTTGACAGGCGGGCGAAGCGGTTGTCAGAAAGTGTTTTAAGCGTTGAGGTTTGTGGACCACGACGCAGGTCGTGGGCAACAAAGCTTCAGTGAGCGTATGAGCTGGTGGAGCCCCCATCCCGTGCCGCCCCACCGAAGCCGTCTTCCATGAACCGGAATCCCGGTCAGAACTTCACCGTCGCCTGCACATACACCGTACGGCAGCCCCAGGTGTACTTGCCCTTGTTGTTGTCGTCGTACGAGCGCGTATAGAACTCACGGTTGAACAGGTTCTTGATGCCCACACCCAGCTTCAGTCCCGCCAGCTCGACCGAAGTCATACGAACCGCGCAGGTTCACACCCTGCAGCCCGGGACTTTTGCCCGTGCTACCATCGGCGCCTCGGCCACCGTATTGGCGTTGTCGGCATACTGCGACGACTGGAACTCGCCCTCGAAACCGGCCTGCCAGCGGTCCTGGTGTAGCTGATGCCCACCAGCCCCTTGTGCTCGACGAGAACGGCACCTGATTGCCCTTGTTCGGGACCTGCCTCGCGAATGGTGGCATCCACATAGGGCATAGTTGCCGTACACCCCGGCACCCTTGAGCACCGGCAGCAGCTCGTCCAGCCTGTAGCCGAAGGTCGACTCGATACCGGCTGGCGGGTCTTGCCCGCGGGCGATCACGCTGTCGGTGGTCTGGCTGCTTTCGTACTGGTTGTTGAAGTTGATCAGGAACGCACCGATCTCGCCGCGCACCATGCCCTGGGCATAGCGCGTGCCCAGTTCCCAGGTACGGGCCTTCTCGGGTTTGATCTCGTTGACGCGCGCACGCGGTTGGGGCATCGGGCTGTACCGCACGCCGCTGAACGAGACCCTCGGTGTTGGCGGTACGGGTTCCAGCCCTCGTCCGGCCGTGCAGCGCGTTCAGCGCCGGCGAGGGCCGTGCTGCAGTCACCCGTGTAGGGGCCCGGTTGCTGATCAGGGTTGACCCGCTGCTGGTCGATGCGCTCGTAGCGCACGCCCGGGGTGATCGTCCACGGGCCATGCAGTCGATGCGGTCGTCGATGTAGCTGGCGTGGGCCCGTCTTTCGCCGCATGGTGTCGCGGTCGTTGCGGCGCGACACCGTGGGCAGCAGACCGGCGATCGTCGCGGTAGCGCAGCTCGTGGCTGGCCTCGCTGATGTGGCGGTAGCCGATGCTCGTCGGTGCACCCGGCCCGTGTCGAAACCTCTGAGGAACCACGTGCCTGGGATGCGCACCCGGTAGTAGCGTGGCGACAGCGACACGAAAGTTGCCCTGGTCCAGAGCAGCCGCTGCGCGGGGTTTTGGTAAAGGGAGTGTTGACGCGCTGGCCTTGCGGGCGCCCTCGCTGTAGTCGTAGCCGGCTCTACCAGCGTGCGACGCAGAAGCGGTCCACCGGCCGGGCGGACTGGTAGGGAATCGGCGCGAAGGCATCCACCTCCCGCCAGGCCACTCGGTACATGTCGGCTTTCGCCGTCGTAGCACGGGCGATGGCGTGGAAGCCGCACCGCCGTTGAGCCGATAGCGCGCCCACGATGACGCTCGTCATCGATGCGCGTCCGGCTATGCTGGCGATAGTACGGAGCCGCGCACACCCGAGTACAGGATGCTGCCACGCAGCCCGTTGTCCATCGTGCCCCACACGGAAGCTGCCGGTCTTCTTCGTGCATGCTGGCGGACGAGGGCGAATAATCCATCTGCAGGCCGGCATCCACCCCGAAGTCTTCCGGAATGGCACGGGTCACGAAGTTGACGATACCGCCCCACGTTCTGCGGACCATAGCGCACGGCGCCACCGCCACGCACCACGTCCACGGCATCCATGTTGCCCATCGAAACCGGCCCCAGCGACAGCTGCGGCTGGCGCAAGGGCGCGTACGGCACGGGAATGCCGTCCATCAGCAGCGTGGAGCGGGTGGCCAGGCGCGTGGTTCAGGCCTGAATGCCGAAGTTCAGCGTCATGTCGTGGCTGCCGGTGCCGTTGTTCTCGGGCGCAGTGACGCCGGGAATGCGGTTCAGTGCCCGGCGCGGACCGTGGTCAGCCCCGCTGTTGCAGCTGCTCGCGACGCACCACGTCACGGGCAGCCCGGATGATCCTGCACGTTCTTTTTCGTCGGCATCGCCCAGCCAGTCACCCACCACCGTCACGGCCAGCGTGCTGGCGTCGGCTGCATCAGCCACGCACGACCGCACCGGCATCACGGGCAGCCGCTTCGGCGGCCGATACCGGCGATTGGTCACCAGCGGCGGCTTCGCGCCAGCACCTGCAGACACACCACCGCCGGCGGCCAGCAGCAGCGCCACGGAAGCCATGGGCGTGGATCACGGGATGGCGCAGCCGCGCCTGACGGTCCGGCTGCGCAGCAGCAACGGCCGACAGAAAAACCCGCTGACGACATGGAAGGACTCCAGAGAGGGACGATAGGAGGAGAGGTGTGCGAAAACGCGCCTCGGCGGTGTTCGCCTGCCGGGCAGCCTCCGGCAGCCAGAGGGACGCGCCGGGGGCGGGGTCGTACCCGAGGTCGCACCCCGAATAAGACGCGATGATTTGGCACCAGACCGTCTGTATCCACCACTCATCCGAAAAGACACTGCTCAGGCGGGGCGACAGGAAAGCGTGGCATTTAAGACACACCAGTCCTGGACACACCAGTCCCGGACACACCAGCCTGGACACACCAGACTCCGGACACACCCAGTCCCGGACACATCAGCCCCACCTGGACACACGCCCTCCTGGCCATGTCCCAGTGCTCCTCCGCACGCATCCATCACAAGAAGAACAAAGCCCCGCCTTTGCACCTCTGAGCGCAAAGAAACGGGCCCTCATCCCGGAACGTGTCCAGCGTGCGTCATGGTCCCCACGCTGGCCCAGCCACGTGCTGACAAGGCTCGCCGTGTGGAGACAACTGAACATGGCCCCCTCAAGGTCGGTCGTATCGCCGTTCCCGGCATGATCAGCGCTTGTCGAGCCTGCGTGCCACGCGGTTGCCGACGAACTGGATCAGCTGCACCATCACCACCAGAACGGCCACGGTCACCAGCATCACGTCGTTCTGGAAGCGCTGGTAGCCATAGCGGATGGCCAGATCGCCCACACCGCCACCGCCCACCACGCCGGCAATGGCCGTGTACGACAGGAAGCTGATCGACAGCACCACCAGCGACTGCACGATGCCCGAGCGGGCCTCCACCAGCAGCACCCGCCAGATGATCTGCCGCTCGCTGGCGCCCATGGCATGTGCCGCCTCGATGACACCGCGCGGCACCTCGCGCAGGCTCTGCTCGACCAGCCGGGCAAAGTACGGAATGGCCGCACAGGCCAGCGGCACCGAGGCCGCCATGGGTCCGATGGATGTACCCACCAGCCAGCGCGTGAATGGCACCAGGGCCACCAGCAGGATGACGAACGGGAACGAACGCACCATGTTGACCAGCCAGCCGACGATGGCAAACAGCACGATGGGTTCTGCATCGACTGGCCGGACGAGCAGGAACAGCCAGATGCCCAGCGGGCCCGCCCAGCAGCACGGCAGCCGACAGGCCCACACATCATCACCAGTGTCCGCCAATGGCGTCCCAGAGTTCGGGCAGCACGTCCACCAGGGTCGGTGGCAGCATGGCCAGCAGGCTATCCAGCATTTGCGTTTTCTCTTTATTGTCAGATGCTACGTGTGCGCCCTCACCCGGCACCACCACGCCCTGGCCCTGGGCACGGCCACCTGCCGCCAGCTCGCGCCCCCAGCTGAGACGCCAGCGGCGCCGTGCCCTTCAGATCGAGCCTTCGACCAGCACGCCCTTGCTCCACCACGGCTGCCTGCCGGCACAGGGGCATGCACGACGGACAGTTCGTGCGTGACGATGACGATGGTCGCGCCCAGTTTCTGGTTGATGTCCTTCAGGTGGCCAGCACCGAACGGGTGGTTTCGGTGTCGAGCGCGGAGGTGGGCTCGTCGCACAGCAGCACGCTGGGTTCGGGCGCCAGCGCCCGGGCAATGGCCACGCGCTGCTTCTGTCCGCCCGAGAGCTGGGCCGGATAGCGGTCTAGCCGGTCGGACGGGCCCACGATGGCGGCGCGAGCGCGCACCTCGTTCGCGATTTCGGCACGCCGGTGGCGGCCATGGACTGCAGCGGAAAGGCGATGTTCTCGAACACCGTGGCGTTCTGCAGCAGGTTGAACTGCTGGAAGATCATGCCGATCTTCTGGCGGGCGTCGCGCAGCTGCGCCTTGCCCAGCGCCGTCAGCTCCTGGCCAGACACGAACACCCGGCCACTGTCGGGGCGTTCGAGCAGGTTCATCAGCCGCAGCAGCGTGGACTTGCCGGCGCCGCTGCGGCTGATCGAGCCGAGTCGCACGCTCGGTTGACCGTGAGCGCTACATCACGCGCGGCATCAGCGACCACCGTCGGCCAGGACAAAGGACTTGTTGGAGATTTTCCAGCCTGATCAGCGGTTCCTGCGCAACAGTCTCCGGCACCATGCACCCTCATTGTGCGGTCAAAACGACGATGTTACCGCAAGCCGCCCGCGATGCCTGTGCAGAAGATCATGCAGGAAAGGATCGAGTCCCGCGATCAGGGCAGCGCCCAGGTCGATCTCGCGGCGGATGGAACTGACGTTCTGCGTGGCCTGGGCCACTTCGCTCCTTTTCAGGCGTCGAGCCCGGTCGAGGCACTATGGTAGTTGCGCTTCATCACCCTGCCGCTCGGGCTCGCCATCGTTGTATTCGGTACGCAGGGCATCCAGGCGCGACTGCTCGCGCGCCAGTTCCTTTTCGAGGATGCGACGACGGTCGGAATCGCGGCTGCGCTGCTGGCTGCTGCTGACCCGGGCCGACTGGCCGTTGCTGCCGGTCTGCTGGCGGCGGGCATTTTGGCGGCCGGCACGCTGTTGATGGGCGGAAGCGTCCAGCAGGGCGCAGCCTGCGCAGTTCTGGTGAGCGGCGTGCCGTTGGGGCTGTCGCAGGATACACGGCCGTGGCCGACTGGGCCTGTACGGGCGACCCTCACAGGGTGCGGGACACCAGGCCGTACCGACCGACAGCAGCCCCACCCTGCAGGCGGTGGGCAAACAGCGATCGCCCCACCCACGCGATGGCAGGACGGCAAACCGAGTGGCGTGCAGGCATGGGGACTTCAGATACGCTGTGGCGTTTCATGGTCGCGGAACCGTTCACGGGAACATGGACCCCGCCAGTCTAGCAAACGCCGCGCCAGAATGCGCTGGCAGCAAACAGCGATGCGCCGACGCAACACCAGCGCTGCCACCACCGACCGCCAGTCACGCTGCAGCTCGGTCGAGCGACGCTGGCCAGACGGATGGCCAGACCGGTTATTAATGGCAAACCGGCGCGCGCCATCCGGGCGGGCCGACGGGCCCGATGGGCCGCGCCGTCCGCCCCGAGCGGCCTTTGCCTCAGCAGGAGTGGTACATGTCGAACTCGACCGGATGCGGCACCATGCGCGCGTTGGCTTCCTCCATCTTGAGCTGGATGAAGCAGCGACCGATCGTCGTTGCTGAACACACCGCCGCGGGTCAGGAACCTGCGGTCGCCCGGTCGAGTGCTCCAGCGCCTGGTCCAGCGAGTGGCAGACGGTCGGATCTTCGCGTCTTCCTCGGGCGGCAGGTCGTAGAGTTCTTCTCGGCCGGATCACCGGGGTGGATGCGATTCGCACTACCATCCAGACCGGCCATCAGCAGTGCTGCAAAGGCCAGGTACGGGTTAGCCACCGGATCCGGGAAGCGCGCCTCGATGCGGCGGGCCTTCGGGCTGGACACGAACGGGATGCGGATGGAGGCCGAGCGGTTGTGGGCCGAATAGTCGAGCTTCGACCGGCGCTCGTAGCGCGGAACCAGCCGCTTGTACGAGTTGGTGCTGGGGTTGGTCAGGGCGTTCAGCGCACGGGCATGCTTGATGATGCCGCCGATGTAGTGCAGGGCGAAGTCGGACAGGCCGGCGTACTTGTCACCGTTGAACAGGTTGGTACCGTCCTCCAGATCGACATGATGCATGCATGCCGGACTATTGTCCCCCACCAGCGGCTTCGGCATGAAGGTGGCCGTCTTGCCATAGGCGTGCGCCACGTTGTGGATCACGTACTTCATGCGCTGCAGCCAGTCGGCCCGCTGCACCAGCGGCGCGAACTTCGTGCCGATCTCGCACTGGCCGGCACCGCCACCTCGTGGTGATGAACTCTCGACGGCAGCTTATCTGTTCCATCAGCAGCACCATCTCGGGCGCATGTCCTGGAACGAATCGACCGGTGGCAACCGGCAGGTAGCCGCCTTTGATGCCCGGCCGGTGGCCGCTGTTGAAGCCATCGATCTTGCGGTCGGACGACCTGCAGCCTCTTCCGAGTCGATGTTGACCATGCTGCCGGACATGTCCTGCTTGCAGGTCACCGAATCGAAGATGAAGAATCCGGCTCCGGCCCGACAGGCCACATCCCCACGCCGCGGATGCCTGCAGATAGGCCCCTCGGCCCGGCGGGCGATGGAGCGGGGTCGCGCTCGTAGCCCCTGGCGCTCGCCCGGCTCGACCACGTCACAGCTCAGGATCAGCGTCGGCTCCTCGCGGAACGGATCCATCACGGCGTTTCGGATCGAGATCAGCAGCATGTCGGAGGCCTGCACGCCGCGCCAGCCGGCCATCGAGGAACCGTCGAATGCCTGACGCGTCGGTGAACCGGTTCGTCGAAGCGCGAGATCGGCACCGTGATGTGCTGTTCCTTGCCGCGCATGTCGGCAAAAGCGCAGATCAACGAACTTGACTTCGTCTGCGCGATTTTCTTCATCACTTCCCCTGGCAGCTGCTGGCGTGTTCAGACTCTCCTGTTCACGGGTCTCCGACCCTGCTCGAAAATCCCGCCCGAACCCGCTGCCCCGGCGGCCCCTGCAGCCCAGCTGCAGGCACCGGGCCTTTACCGCACCGAGGCCGGATCCACGGAATCACCTCACGGATGCGCCGCATGACGCACCGCACAAACTCCCGCATGATAGCGGGCCTGCGCCCGGATCATGGTTCCATTCGCTTCAGCGGCACAGCACCATTCGGCGGTGTAATACCGTATTATTGCCAGGTTAGCCTTCACGGCTCTGCCATGCTGCACTCACCCGGTGTCGCGTCCCTGCCCGGCTCGTCCGGCAGGAAGATTCCAGCAGATCGTTGAGGAAGTTGCGCCCCCAGTGGCGTGCCGCAGCACCAGCGGGTCGTCCACCAGCAGGCCACGATCGATCGCCCGCCGCAGCTTCACGCGGATCACCGCCGACGACAGGCCGGTGCGGTCGGCAAACAGGTCGGCATCCACCCCCTTCGGTGAGGCGCGCGCGCTCAGCAGCGAACTCGAAGGGCAGATCGGGCTGACTGACGGCCCTTCGTCGACTCGCAGGCATGACCGGCCAGCGCGGCCTCATGTAGCGGCGCAGGGTGCCGGAACTGCTGCCGGATGATCCGGTCGGGAAACGACAGCTGCCGCAGCGCGCCGGCGCCCAGCCCCAGATAGTCGCCGAACATCCAGTAGTTCAGGTTGTGCTGTGCCCGATGCCCCGGACGTGCCCAGGCCGACACTTCGTAGTTCTCGTAGGTACCCCGAGCATCTCGCCCCACGGTATCGAGCATGGCTGCGGCCAGATCATCGTCGGGCACCTTCGGCGGAAAGCGCGCAAACAGCGTGTTCGGTTCCAGCGTCAGGTGACAGCAGGACAGTGGCGGCGCAGACGACAGCGCCGTGGTCAGATCTCGCGCAGCTCGGGCAGCGTCTGCTGCGGCAGCGCATACATCAGGTCGAGGTTGAAGGTGTCGAACAGCCCGGCCGCGGCTTCCGCTGCCGCCCGCGCCTGCGCGCTGTCGTGCACCCGGCCCAGCGCCTTCAGCTTGGCGTCCGAGAACGACTGGATGCCCAGCGACAGCCGCGTCACCCCGGCGGCCCGGTAATCGGCAAAGCGGGAACGCTCGAAGGTGCCCGGATTGGCCTCCATCGTCACTTCCATCATCGGCCAGCAGCGGCAGCCGCGCCCGCAGGCTGGCGCAGCAGCCGGTCGATGGCCGCCCCGGAGAACAGGCTGAGCGTGCCGCCACCAATGAACACCGTCACCACCCGCCGCCCCCAGATGAGCGGGCAGGCTGGCATCCAGATCGGCCTCCAGCGCGTCCAGATAGGCGTGTTTCGTCCACCCCGTCGGCCGGCGTGCTGTGCGAGTTGAAGTCGCAGTACGGACACTTCCTGATGCACCACGGATGTGCACATACACCGACAGCGGCGGCAGGTTGTCGAACTGCACGCGCCGTCCGGAATGCAGGCGAATGGGAAGCACCGAAGCCGTCACGTCAGCCCCTGTGCGCCGGCCGCGGCTTCGTCGAGCAATGCCTGCAGCCGCATCATCGCCCGGGTGGCGGTGGCTGATGGCGCTCTGCAGCGGCAGCCAGCTCGGCGGACGAGCAGTCGAACCCATCCGGCCGGAAGATGGGGTCGTAGCCAAAACCGCCTCCCCTGCGGCGCCGGCAGCAGCGTGCCCCACCAGATACCCTCGGCAATCAGCGGTCGCGGATCGTCGGCCGAGGCCAGCCAGACCAGCACGCTGTAGAAATATGCCCGCACCCCGGTGCCGGAATCCGCGACCAGCGGGACGGTTCCGCCAGCCGCGTGAGCGTCCGTACATGAGTGTCCGGTACGTGAGCACCTGGCACCTCAGCGCCCGGCACACACGCCCCGCCGTGTGCCTGTAACGCCCGGCATTGCGCCAGCAGCTGCACGATGTTCTCTGCATCCAGCGCCTTCCGTCCCCCGGTCTGCAGGGCGGCACGGCGGGCCGGATCGGTGATCACGTCCAGCGCGAAACGCGCCGATCTCACCCCGGGTGCCCCACCCGAGGCCGGCGCACAGAGGCCGGAGTGACCGGCCAGTGGCAGGCCGCTGGCCTGCGCCCTCGTGCCGCGCCTGGCTCAGCGTTTGCTCCACGAAGGTGGCCAGGCCTCGGCATCGGCAATGCCCAGCGCCTTCTGACTCACCAGCTGCACGCCACGAGGCGCCAGCATGGCCTGCAGCTCGCGCAGCTCGCCCGGGTTGCCCGAGGCCACCAGCCAGCGCGGCCCGGAATGCATGTCCATCATGTCAACCCTCCCGTTCCTGCACATCTGCCGCCAGCGCCGCGCGCTGCAGGGCAATCAGATCGGCAATGCCCGCGCAGCCAGATCGAGCAGCTCACCGGCCTGCCGGCGCGAGAACGGCGTGCCCTCGGCCGTCCCCTGATTTTCGACCATGCGCGCCCGAGTCGTCATCACCACGTTCGCGTCGGTCTCGCAGCCGGCATCCTCCTGATAGTCGAGGTCCAGCACCGATACCGGCGTCCCTTCCGGGGCAATCACCCCACCGACACCGCCGCCACCGCCTCACGCAATGGGTCGGCTGTCAGCCGGCCGGCCGCCAGCAGGCCATCGACGGCATCGCGCAGCGCCACCCAGGCGCCGGTGATGGCGGCCGTGCGGGTACCCCCCGCCGCCTGCAGCACGTCGCAGTCCAGATGAATGGTGCGCTCGCCCAGCAGGGTCAGGTCGGTCACCGCCCGCAGGCTGCGCTCGGATCAGCCGCTGGATTTCTGCGGTACGGCCCGACCGTCTGCCTTCGCGGCCTCGCGGTCACTGCGTCGTACTGGGTAGCGCGCGGCAGCATGCCGCACCGGCCGTCACCCAGCCCGGAGCCCTGCCGCGCAGTGAAAGGCACGCTCTCCAGCACGCTGGCCGTGCACAGCACCCGGTATCGCAAAAGCTGACCAGCACCGAGCCTTCGGCATGACGGGTGAAATGGCGCGTAAGCGTACTCGGTCGCAGCGCATCGGCGCGACGGCCATCGGGCGGCGCAGGAAGGACGCAGGCGTACCGGCATGCGCCGGCGGGGGAGAAGAAGAATCGACATACGGGAGGAGAAACGGCCATCGATGCCACTGGTCGGGGCACGCCAGACGCAGACGGGACATGTATGCCCCATCCACATGCACGGTGCCGGCGCGGCACGGCAGGGTCAGCGGCGTCGCTCACAGGACAGCGTGGATGCCAGCGAAGCGCGGATGGTCGCTCCAAAGGGTGAAAAAGCGTGCCCCGATTCTAGAACGTGCCGCGGACTCACCCGTCCCTCGCCCATTCGGACTCGCGGCTGCGCGCGCGAGGCGACGCCCCGTGCCGCCCTGCATCGCGCGCCTGTCCGGTGTGGCGCACGGAGATTCCGCCAGCCCGTTCCGGCGTTACGGACACCCTTGTTCGAGCGCTGGATGGCCTCCTCGGATCTCGGCAATGGTCTTGCCGATCCTCGTCTCGGTCAGGTCGGCCGACCTGGCCTCCAGGTTGTTGGCGATGGCTATGGTCGGGTCACCGCCCCGTCCGGCAGGGCCATCGACGACAGCGAAGGCAGGCCATCGGTCCCGCCGTTCTCCGTATCCCACTTCATGGCCAGCACCGTGGTGCTGTCTGCGCCCACGCCATCTGTGGGTTTCGAGTGCCGACTGACCAGCGCGGCACGGCCAGTTCCAGCGGCTCCATCCGGAATCTCGCGCACCAGCTCCTCGCGACTCACCCCGCTCCAGAGGCCATCGGAGCAGAGCATGACCACATCACCCGCCTTCAGCGGGAAGGCGGCGGAATCTCGACCGGCGGAATGAATGGCGACCCCAGGCAGTCAGCACCTGTTGCGCCTGGGTGCACCTCGCCTGGCTCCTCGGTGATCAGCCCCAGCTACCAGGCTCTCGCACCTTGAAATGGTCGAGCGTGCGGAACAGCACGTCGGTGTCCGCGCATCAGGCAGAGGCGCGAGCCCCTGCGTGCCCCCACCAGGCGTGACCATCCTGCACCACGCAGGCCACGATGGTCGTGCGCGGGCACTCACCCATGCCGTGCATCTCGCGGTAGCGGTGCAGCTCGCGGTGGCTGGCGTGGAACGACTGCTCCAGAAACGCCACCGGATCGCGCAGCCGGGGCACCGCCTGCTGCTGGAACATCGAGGCCACCGTCTGCATGGCGATCTGCGCGGCAATCTCGCCCCGCAGATGGCCGCCCATGCCGTCGGCCAGCACCATCAGCAGCGACTCGCGCGAAAAAGCAGTAAACCCATCCGATCCTGGTTGATCGAACGGCCACCGACACTCGTGTCCTGGAAAATGGAGGAACGCATGGATCGAATGAGTCTTCGAAAATCGTGCCCAGCTGCGCACGGAAACCCGGCATTCCCGATGCTGCACCCTGCTTCGCAGCCCGTGGACACCGGCAGGCATGGGTCCGTACCGCCCCATCGTCCTGTACCGGAATGAAACAGCAGAAACAGAAAAGGAAGCGCTCGCGCGCGGGGACGGACAGGCCTGTGCCACGCTCAGTCTTGCGTCGGGCCAGCAGCGTGGCGTCCGGGCTGGCTGGCCACACCCATTGCCCCTCGCCCCAGCCCGCGCAGGCGCCTGGGCACGCACCTGGGCGGCACTGGTGCAGGCAGGCGCTGGTGCGGCTCGGTGTGCCGCCCATCACGCCTGCGCCTGAGCGGCGAGATTCATGCGTCTCCAGCCAGCGCAGCGGCAGGAAACTGCGTGCTCCCGGACGCCTTCGCGCATGAACGGTCTCGCGCAGCGCCCGCTGCAGCGCAAACACGCCTGCGGCCGCTCCAGCGGGTTGAGCTTCATGCACCAGTGCACCAGATCGAGCAGCTGCTGCGTGTAGATGTCGGTCAGCCCGGCCAGGACCGTATCTGATCTTTGTCCTGCTTGATGCGCTGGTCGGCCGCCTGCGGAGGCGCCCCACCATGCACGCATACATGCTGGCACCCAGCCCGTAGATGTCCGTCCACGGCCCCCAGCTGCTGGTTCTTCTCGAAGCTCCGGCGCGGCAAAGCCCGGCGTGTACATGGAAAAGAGCCTGGCGCGTCTCCTGCGGTGAGGGTCTCGCCGGGCCGCCCCGAAGCCGAGCAGCATCGGCATGCCCCTTTCTTGAGGTAGATGTTGGCCGGCTTCAGGTCAGTCCAGGTGCAGCAGGCGGCTGGCGTGCACCTCGTGCAGGCCGCCCATCACCCGGGCGAAGATCTTTGCGGATATGGCGTTTCGGGCAGCACCCGCTTGCCGGGCCGGTTGCGGGTTGTGGATGACCAGCTCCTGCAGGCTGGTGCATGCTCACTCGCAGCTGGCAGACCGCGTAGACAGGTCGTCTGGCTCGGTGTTGTGTTGACTACACTGCATTACCACATTGGGGGTGATGACCCGCGACAGGGCCCGCCCTCCTCGAAGAAAGCACTTCAGACCGTTGCGATACGTGGGCAGATCTCCCCACCACCTCGGGCACCACCGCTGCCTGGCGCGCGACGAACCAGAGAGCTGGGCAGGTACTCCTTGATGGCCACCGGCCGCCCGATGCGCAATCCCGGGCGAGATAAACCATTGAAAACCGCCACTGGCGATTTTTCTACAATCCGGCAGCCACCGCCTCGAAGCCCTCGCGGCAATGGCGTGCGTTCTGTCGCACTTGCCATAGTCGCTATTGTAGAAGCAGTCAACGTGCAAACTCTGGCTTCCGTGTTACGCCTCGCCAGATGTGACACAACACAAGCCACCGAATGACGGTGTCTCCCGCATCGGGCTCCGCGCATTTTGGCACTTCTTCCCGCTTCCCTCGAACGTCCTCACGACCAATATCGCTGCGCAACGACAGTTTTCCTGCCGGACACACCTGCCCTGACAGTCCCATCCGGCGCTTTCACCCAGGCCTGCGCCACCCCGTCCTCACCACCCGGAACCGGCACCACGAACGACACTGGCAGCACCACGAACAGAGCCAAGAATTCGGCACCACGGCCCAAAGACCGCCAGGCGATGCAGCCGGCAAACCCGGCAACCGCTCGGCCAGCACCACAGCCCGCCGTGCACACAGATGACACCGTGTTACGCCCACCGCAGTGCCGAAACGCCACTGGCCGGTTGGACCTGGAGATCCGTGCCGTCACCAGCCGCTTCACCGACCTGCACCTCCGGCTGGCGCGATGACCGCCGCCCCCTGGAGCCCCGGCCGCGCGCCGCCATCACGGCACGGGTCAGGCGCGGCAAGGTGGAATGCCGGATGAGCCTCGCAACCGCTGGGCAGCGAGTGGGCGACGCCCGGATCGATACGCCCGGCTGGCCCAGCTGGTCGGGCTGGTCCGGCAGGTCCAGGAGGTCGTACCGCGCCCGGCCGCCACCGGTCACGTCTCGAATACCTGCGCTGGCTGCAGAACCCCGAGGCCGCCCCACGGGCGCTTCAGCCGGCGCAGCGCCCGACGACGACACCCCGTGGCAGACATGCCGCGCTGCTGACGAGATTGCCTGGCAGATTTGTCAGGCCAGCCGTGCCCGTGAGGGCCTGTCGCTGCTGCCCGTTGCGCGAGCAGTGCCGCCCGGATGGCCGAACTGGCCAGCCGCTGCGTCCGCACCTGCACGCGCGCGCATGCCGCGGCCGAGACCCGCTGCTGGAGCGCTCGAACAGGGCGTGGACCGGCCGTCGCTGAACATCGGCCCGAGTGAGTGGTACCGGGTCTGCGCACGCCAGGAGATTCCAGCGCTGGAGTCTGAGGTTGACGTATCATCACCGAAGAGCTGGACCGGCCTGAGGCTCCACCCTGCAGCCATGGACCAGGCTCCTGCGCTGGCGGTGGCCCGGTGGGTGTCGGGCTGGACTTTCTGTCGCTGGTGAACCGAAACCGCGAGGCCAACTTACCATCGCGTCCAAGAGCCATTGCCCTGTCCATCACCGACACGGCCCTGGCGCTGAGCCGCACATCGAACATTGCGGTGCGGGAGCAGGTGCAGAATCTGGAGTGAGTCTGCTCCACATGACATCTCTCACCAGGCCCACAAGAACCTTCCATGGTAACTGCGCCTTCATGGTGCCAGTGCCGCAACCATCCCGATTATTCCGCAGGCCGCCACCCGGCTGGGCCATGCACTGGCCGGGCCGGCATCGTCTCGTTCACGGCGGCGCCTCCGTGGGCCTGATGGGCCGCGTGGCCGATGCGGTGCCGGAACGGGGCGGCGAAGCCACTGGCGTGTTGCCACAGTTTCTGGCCGACCAAGAGCTGGCTCACCACGGCCTGACCACCCCACACGGTTGCCCATGCACGAGAGCGCAAGGCCATGATGGCCGACCCGGCCGATGGCTCACTTGTCTTTATTTGAGGAATAACCATTGAAGAACCGCGACATGCTGCTCGTGGATGACGACCCGGCCCAGTTGCTGGATGCCAGCCGCTATCAGCCTCCCGTCACCGGGACGCTGATGCCGAAGGAAGGTACTTGAGAAGCCGCAGGGCATTCCTGGGAGCCTGTGCAGACCTGCCGCCCTGTCCTGCACGGGTTTCACGGGGACATCGCCGGTGACTTTTGGTGAGGGTTCCTTTTAGCGGTTCAGCTTTCACCCGGCGCTGTGGCTTCGTCGGCTGGCCGTGTTGAGTTTTTCCAGTCTGCAGGAATCGCGCCCCAGCGCCTTCAGGGCCAGCAGTGTCCGGCCGGCAGCTCAGCCGCGCCAGCCAGGCCTGTAGCAAAGTCTTCACCGCCCACCCGGCGCGCTCCGGCCGACTTGGCCATGTATTACGGTATTCATGCCGCAGTCACGCGTACTTCCGCTGTGGCGTCGTCATCCGGCAGGTACCGCATGTCCCTTCATGGCGATGGTACGGATTTGTGCCGCACGCCATTCTATCGGACGGCAGTGTGAAAGGACGGCGGCCCGGAGCACGACGCACTGCTCCAGGCGCGCCCGCCTCACACAAGGCGGCATCCCTGACGGCACAGCGCATCACAGCGCCATGTCCAGCACGATACGGCCTTCGATCTGCCCCTTGTGCCATGCGGGCAAAGATGTCGTTGATGGCCTCGATCTTCTCCGTCTTGATGGTGGCCTTGACCTTGCTGGCGGCCGCGTATTCGAGCGACTCCTGCAGGGTCCAGGCGGGTCCCGACGGTGGAACCACGTACCGTGATGCCGTTGAGCACCATCGAGAAGATCGGCGGCGGGAAGTCACCCGGCGGCAGGCCATTGAGCGAGATGGTGCGCGGCGCACCATGCCCAGCGCCTGCTCGAGGCCTTGCGCGACGCGGCCGTGACCAGCACGCCATGGGCCCGCCGATCTCCTTCTGCAGATAAGCCGCCGGATCGGTTTCCATGGCATTGACCACCACGGTGGCGCCCAGCCGTTTTGGCCAGTGCCAGCTTGTCGTTGGCCACATCCACGGCCGCCACGTTGAGCCCATCGCCTTCGCGTACTGCACGCCATGTGGCCCAAACCGCCGACGCCGGAGATCTCACCCAGTCGCCCGGTTTGGCGTTGGTCATCTTCAGGCCCCTTGTAGACGGTGACGCCCGGCGCAAAAGCACGGGCGCGATGTCCACCGA